>Ga0172372_10000020_pt1 | contig 206257 bp, 172 predicted proteins | sample LakKiv5m_2_FD_114544 | JGI IMG/M metagenome (GOLD analysis project Ga0172372, IMG submission 114544) | Freshwater microbial communities from Kabuno Bay, South-Kivu, Congo - kab_092012_9.5m | ecosystem: Environmental > Aquatic > Freshwater > Lake | place: Democratic Republic of the Congo...
AGGAACTGAGGTAAGCGAAAATATCGACGCTTCAAATCCATTTTTGGCGCCGACTAAGCATGTGTGGTCTCACATGTATTCATTCTAAGAACGGATTGAAAAAATTTAAAGCTATTTTTCTAATATTTAATGGCATGATAGAAGATTTTTAAAATGAATCTTTCAAGTCATTGAAATTTGATTGAGGTCACAAAAATTTATTGATGGAACTTGAATAATTTTATCAGTACGGGAGCTTTAATTTTTGCTTGATCTGGAGGATTTTTTGGGCATTGGCATCGATGACCTTTTGATAGGCCAATTCACCCACCTGTGTTCTAATGATAATCTGGCGGTAAAATTCAGTTAATTTAGGATTATTTTTTACAGTTAACTCTATGAAGGATTTTATCTCTTCAGAGGTCGAGAGAAGTTCCTTCTTGTAAATTTTCTTTAAAATGCCGGCAAAAAATGATTTGGGTCGTACAAAAGTTTCATAGGTCCAAAGGGTTCCATCCGGCAGCGGAGCGAAGGTTACGTAGCCCTGAAAATCATCTAAATCGGGGTTGTAGGCTTGGTATATTTTTACTTTATATTCCAAATTTTTTGGGTCCATCGGCTCTAGTATCGTTCCCGAAATGTAGTGGCTATTGCTCAGGGGCCAGGGCATTTTTTGTTCGTAGTAGGTTTCCACCTGATTTGCTTTGATATGTCTCATGGGAATTGATTCAAGCATATTAGGGACATAATTTTTTTGGTAATCTAGGGCCAAATAGAGGGCCACACAGGATAGGGCATCGGCCTTGATTTTGCCTTTGATGGTAATTTTCGGCCAAGTTGCACCGGGCACTTCCAGAGTTGTTAACTCCAACTTATTAGAATCCGAATTCCCATGATTTTGTCCCAAGGTTTGAGATAAACCAATGGACGGTCTCACCGTTAAAACTAACGTTAAAACTAAAAAGAGACCTAATAAAAGGCCCTTGCCGGTCATTCTGAATAAAGGATCCATGATAAGATTCATTATAAGCCTCATGATAAACCTAAGTGCTTGATTCGGCCTTAAAAAAGAAGCTGTTAGCTGGGGGAAGGGCTTGTCAAATAAGCTTCAGGTCGTTAAGGTGCTGACCACTAACGAGAAGCGTAATTTTAGGGTTATCATTGCAATAATAATGGGGAGTGCCCTATGGCCGTTGTAAATCAAGAAACAAATAACAAACCTGGCAGCAGGATCCGAATTTTTAAGAATCCATTTTTGGAGTCTCTCACTCACGTTCATCCAATAACTCCACTCATGGTGTGGGTCCCGGTCATTGTTTATTTCTATTGGCAAACATTTCAAGTCGTTCCTTTCAGTAGTGTTACCGTTGCATTTTGGTTGGTTGTTGGACTGTTTGTATGGACCTTAACCGAGTATATGCTCCACCGTTTTGTTTTTCACTTTAATGCCAGCAGCAAGGCAGGGAAGTATTTTGTATTTTTATTTCACGGTCTCCACCATGATGATCCCCAGGATGGAACTCGGTTGGTGATGCCGCCTGTGCCGGCCATATTAATTATTTTCCTTTTGTACCACTTTTTTTCGCTTTTTATTCCGGCCGATTACCTACAGCTTTTTATGGCCAATTTTCTGATTGGCTACTTGATTTATGATTATATTCACTATGCAACCCATCACTTCCCAATGACGGGACCTGTAGGGCGATATTTGCGAACATACCATTTAAAGCATCATTATTCGGGCGAAGAATCGCGCTATGGCGTTAGCTCGCCATTATGGGACTACGTGTTTGGAACGGTCACTGGACCAAAAAAGACTAGCTGACACTTTTTCTACCTGCTGATAAATTCGAAACCTATGAAACTTAGAATGCTTCCTTTCTTTCCAGTCATTGCCTTTGTCTTGCTATTAGGCCTTGTGCCCGGACCTTCCCTGAGTGGAGAGTCGTTAAGCAGTTCCACTGTTGGAAAAACAGAAGATCAAATTGGTGCCACAGGTGAATTCTGGAACGATTTTAAGAATACTGGCCATTTGATGTGGCGTGGGGCCAGTCGCCAATTTGGCCAGAAAACCAATCTTTATTATTTAGGGATGGGTGTGCCGGCAACTTGGTACGCTTTTGAGCACGACAAAAGAATTTCGAATCATTATATGACTGGCAACGTACCTTGGTATTTAAATTTGGCCGGTGATCTTGGGGTGGTTTTTAATTTCCCCGTAGTTTCTATCGGTCTATGGTACTGGGGGGGCACGAAGGGAGATTCCAAATTGCAAAATTTTGCCATGGAATTGGCCGCGACCACCTACCTCACATTGGTGGAGAGCGGGGCCATGAGTTATGTGATGGTTCATCGCCGTCCCAATGAGCAGAATCTCTCTATGTGGGAGACGGATTTTAGGGGAAAGAGCAGTTTTCCTTCGGGCCATGTCGTTCCCTATGCCGCCCTCTTTTTTAAAACCCTGCAGTTTTATGGGCCAGGGGCCAGCTTAGGGCCCTTTGGCCTCTATGTGATGGCCTCCATGCAGAGAATTGCCGATGGAAAGCATTACTTATCTGATGTTGTGGGTGCATTTTTTCTAGCGGGCATTGCGAGTGAAGGGGTTAGGGCCGCTGCGAATCATAACGAAAATCTGCATCCGTTTTATCGCTGGTGGGCCCAACATGATGTGAATATAGGAATTTCACGAGTTCGCTGGCCCGATGCCAGAGAAAGTGGGCCTGGAGTGCTCATGCCCACGTTCAGTATGACTTATTAAGGTCGGTTAAAAAAAATTAGTGCAGGACAGGGGCATTGGCAATTAACTTATTAAACACGCGGTAGCGTTTATAAGGGACTGCCCCCATTAAAATCAGCGGTCGATTCATATCAGCGTTTGTTTCTAGAATCCAACTCATTTCACAAACATTATAACGTACTCGAGCATTATTGTAGGCTTCCATATAAAGAATGGATGCTAAACCCAAATTTCTAAATTTAGATTTCACTCCCATGGTCAGAACGCGGAAGCGATTAATTTTCTTTTTACCAGTAAGGATTTTCCACAGTCCAAGGGGAAATAGTTCACCGTTTTTAATCGTATGGAAGATTTGGTTATAGTCAGGAAGGCCAACCAGGAATCCGGCCACTTCACCTTTGACGTAGACGAAGATAATGAGGTTTGGATCGACGACCATTTTTAATTCTTTCGCCATTTGGGCAAATTCTTGATCCGTCATGGGCACAAAGCCCCAATTCTTTTCCCATGCAGAATTATAAATTTCCTGCATAAGTTTAATTTCTTGATTGAAATTTTTCATGTCGATGGTGCGGAAGGTGATATTTCCTTTTTGCTTGGCATGTTCTGAAATGCGCACAATCTTTTCTGGCATTTCAAAACTCATATCAATTTTGTAGGCGAGCAAATCCATCGTCTTGGTTAAACCCCAGGTTTCAAGAAGGGTTTTTGTATAGGGGGGATTATAAGTCATCATGATCTGGGCAGGGTCATCAAAGCCTTCGATAAGAGTTCCACATTCATAATTTGTCGATGGGTTACAAGGCCCTTCCATCGTTTCGAGGCCTCGAGTGCGAAGCCATCCAGCTGCCGTATTCAACAATTGGTCAGCGACCTCTTGGTCATTAATGCAATCAAAAAATCCGAAATGACCATCTTTCTTCTGATGAAATTCGTTGAAGCGTTTATTGTTAACGGCCATTATTCTGCCAACAGTCTTGCCGTTTTTACGCGCCAAAAACATGGCCGAATCAGCCGTGGCATGAAAGGGGTGTTTTTTGTTCAATAATTCAGCGACAGCCATTTTTAGAGGTGGTACCCATTTTGGGTCATGACTATAAAGTGACCAGGGTAGATTTATAAACTCTTTTACTTCCGATTTGGCCGCGATTTCGAGGATCGTAATATTCGAATGAACAGGACTTTCATTTTTTATTGTTTCTAACTGCGACATGGTGAAAATCCTTTTTGAAGGTTGGAAACTTACTGTTTCGTTGGAATTTGAAATTCTTTTTTTGCTTTTGCGAATACTTCAAGCACGTAAGTTAAGTCTTTCTTGCTGTGAATTGGCATATAGCTCGTTCTGATCAGGGCTTCGCCCTTGGGAACGGCTGGTGGAATTACAGGAGTACAAAAAACGCCATTGTCTTGGAGGAATGCCGTTACCTGCATCGCCTTAACATCATCTCCAATAAAAATTGGAATAATTGGTGTTTCTGAATTGTAAGTATAAAACCCCAGTTCCTTGTAACCATCGCGCATGAACTTAACATTTGACCATAATTGCTCATGGATTGAATTGTCTCTCATGACAATTTCAATACACTTTGAAACTGTGGCGACAGCTGATGGTGGCATTGAAGCTGAGAACATAAATGAACGAGCAGTATGTCTGATGTAATCAATGGCGTCTTTACTACCAGACACAAAGCCACCGATTGAAGCAAAAGATTTGGAGAAGGTTCCCATGTTAAAATCAACTTGTTCAGTTAATCCAAAATGGTGCATTGTACCTCGACCGCGATCACCGAGGACACCTAAGCCGTGGGCGTCGTCAACGTAAACCTGCGCGCCATATTTCTTGGCCAGTTTAACCATATCGGGAAGATTAACGATTGCTCCTGTCATGGAGAAAATTCCATCGGCCACGACTGTCATATTTTTAAAGCGACCAGCGGCTTGCTGTAATTGCTCTTCAAGGCCTTCCATGTCGTTGTGTTTGTATTTAAAAGTTGTTCCCATTGCTAAGCGAGTTGCATCGATCAACGAGGCATGATTTTCGTTATCAAAAATAAGGCAATCTTTAGGGCCGCATAGGGAGGGAAGGGCGCCCAAGTTGGCTTGCATACCTGTTGAAAATAAAAGAGCAGCTTGATGACCTACATAGCGGGCCAATTTTTCTTCTAGCTCTTCATGAATGCTTAAATTTCCGTTGAGGAACCTTGAACCAGTACAGCCAGTACCAAATTTTTCAATGGCCTTTACTGCGGCTTCAATAACTTCTGGATGGTGAGTGAGCCCGAGATAATTGTTAGAGCCAATCATGACCTGGCGTTTGCCATTGACTGTTACCGATGCACCTTCAGTCGCTTCGATAGCGCGAAGAAAAGGGTAGAGTTTCATATGGCGAAGGAGATTGGCCTTTTGCATGACCTTATTGTCGCTAAAGTTAATGCCCATAAAGAGGAATCCTTAATCTTGAAAAGCACTTCGCGAGAAGATGCCAACGGCTACTTTTTAGTGGCGCATTAATACCTGTTCCATGGGGCGTTAGTCAATCATTCCTTCACCTTGTAATCAAGGTCGTGGGATTGCTAGGATAGTGCTATGAAATCAGGTGGTTAGGTGCGGCTAAGCGCCACCTTTTTGGCTGAATTTTTTGCGAATTTCTTCGCCTCTGGCCTCAATATTCACATGCTGAACTAGGTTTTCTTCGATTTCTTTACCAACCCGAGTAAACTGGAGCCCGAGTCTTAACTCTGGTAGGACTTTGCCAGAGGCATCTTTTTGTTCAAAAACGGCCGCGACAGTGACTTCGTTTATCAGATAGTTTTTTTTGCAAAACCGCAGTACTGCATCTTTTACAACCGTTCCCTTATTAAAAATTTCTTTATCTGCAATGGGAATTTTTATGGAAGTTCCACCAGCGCTAATGTCCAGTGCTTCATAAACCTTTTCACCAAGCTTGATTTGAATTTGAATATTAGTGGAAGCATGGAGGCGATAATTAGATCTTTGTTGAGCGTTAAAAATATCGGTACCCAAAATGACCATATATTCTTTTGTCTCGAGGTCTTTAACTAAGGTTGAGGTGGCGAGATAATTATTTTTCCCCATGGGAACTTTCATATAAACAAAGTCATTTAAGAGGGGAGAGGCGGCCAATAATTTTAGTAGCCCCGCCTTTTTCTTTAATTTTAATTTGCGCATGCCTGCTTCATAAACAAAGGCTTCGAAAACCTCAATGTCGTCTTCAGTTTGCCCCTTTTTCCACAGATGAACTTCCATTTTTCGCTCTGCAATCTCAGCAAAAATTTTATCGATTTCCTCGCGCGGTACGCTTGTGAAATAGTGGCGTTGATTTGGGTCTTTTGTTTCTACCATCGTGTTAGTTATTTTAATAGGTTGGCCATACCTTAAAGTTTAAGCGGTGGCCCAACTTGGGTCAAGTCCCATCACTTTAATGCTCTGTGTTTAGGGAATTTGAAGCGGCCCATTATCGAGTGAATTACCTGACAATTATCTTCCCACACAGGGACACAATCATTATGATTGGCGAAATTTTTTAGGGGTCCAAATGAAAGAGTCCAATCCTAACGCCATCCATTTAAGAGATTATAATGCTCCACTTTATAAAACTACAGATGTCGATTTAACGTTTGAATTACATCCCACAGAAACCCAAGTTGAAAGTCGTTTAACTATTAAATTAGATGGCGAAAAACATGCTTATCTCAAACTAAACGGTGAGGAGCTTTTACTAAAAAGTGTAGAACTTAACGGAAAAAAATTACAAGCTGGAGATTACCAAGTTGATCATGAATATTTGACCTTGAATTTGGCCAAACTTCTTACCAATAAAGACAAGGTTTTTAAATTAACAATTAAAAATCAAATTAATCCTGAGGCCAATACATCTCTCGATGGTTTGTACAAAGTTGGTTCAATGTTCTGTACTCAAAATGAGCCAGAAGGTTTTAGGCGCATTACCTATTTTCAAGATCGCCCAGATATCATGGCCAAGTATTCAACAAAGATCATTGCTGATAAAAAACAGTATCCAATCCTTCTCTCTAATGGAAATCCAGTTGGAAAGGGTGAATTACCTAATGGCAAGCATTGGGCCACCTGGCAGGATCCCTTTAATAAACCTTGCTATCTTTATGCCTTAGTTGCAGGCGACTTAGGCATGATTCGTGATACTTTCAAAACTAAAAGCGGGAAAAAAATTGATTTAAGAATTTACTGCGATAAGGGTAACGAAAGTAAATGTCATCATGCCATGGATTCACTTAAAAAAGCGATGAAGTGGGATGAGGTACGATTCGGCTTAGAGTATGATCTCGACATATATATGATTGTTGCCGTCGACGCCTTTAATATGGGGGCCATGGAAAATAAAGGTCTCAATATTTTTAACTCGGTTTACGTTTTGGCCAATCCCCAAACTGCCACCGATGATAATTTTCAAGGTATCGAGAGTGTTATCGGCCATGAATATTTTCATAACTGGACTGGCAATAGAATCACTTGCCGGGATTGGTTTCAACTGACTTTGAAAGAAGGTCTCACAGTCTATCGTGACCAAGAATTTTCAAGTGACATGGGGCCAAGGGCGGTAGAAAGGATATCTCAAGTTGCAAGTCTTCGCTCTCTTCAATTCCCGGAAGATAGTGGGCCCAACGCACATCCTATTCGACCAGATACCTATATTGAGATAAATAATTTTTACACTCCGACAGTCTATGAAAAGGGTGCCGAAGTTATTCGCATGGTAGAGACTTTGTTAGGAGTCGATGGTTTTAGAAAAGGCATGGATAAATATTTCGAACTTTATGATGGCCAAGCTGTCACGACGGAAAATTTTCTACATGCCATGAGTGTTGCCAATGATAATTACGATTTTGAGCAATTTAAAAATTGGTATAAGCAAGCGGGTACTCCCAATTTGAAGTTCCAGTGGAATTATAATTCTTTTAAAAATGAGATGAGTCTAATAGTTGAGCAATCTTGCAAAAGCACTAATGGCCAAGAAAAAGACAAAAAAGATCCATTTCACATGCCTTTAAAATTCGGTTGGCCTAAAAAGGGTGGAACAGATCAGAAGGCCAAGCTTGTTAATGAAGACGCTCTAACAGAAGAAGAAAAGAAAGATTTTAAACGTGGTGTGCTTCACTTAAAAAAAGCAAAACAGACCTTTGTTTTTTCAGGCGTAAATCCGCAATCAATTCCTAGTTTAAATCGCGGTTTTAGTGCACCAGTCACCATTGAAGCTCCATACTCATTTAGTGATTTAAGCTTCTTACTGGCCAATGATTGTGATGAATTTAATCGCTACGAGGCGTCAGTGCAGATGGCGACTCAGACGATTATGAACTTGGCCCACAAGAAATGGACGGAAAGTGATATTCCTAAAGATTATGGCAAGGCCTTCTGGCGCGTTTTGATAGATGAAAAACTTGATCCGCATTTAAAGGCCTACGCACTTTCACTACCAAGTGAAGCAGTATTGCACCTTGAAGGAGAGGCCGCTCTCGTGCACGAAATTCATGGAGCGCGCAATACTCTTGCGCATTTTTTGGTAACTCCTCATTGGGATGAAATGAAGAGGATGTTTTTGAAACTTGATAAGGCCACACAGGGAAAATATTCAATTAAACCTGAAATGGTGGCCAAGAGAGCGCTTAAAAATACACTGCTGCATTATTTAGTTTGTATCTCGCCAATGGGGACCGAATTGGCCGAGGGGCAATACTACAAGGCGACGAATTTAACTGATCAATTGAGCGCACTCCAAGCCTTGCTGTGGTACGACCAAGAGGCGGGCCATAAGGCATCAGACCATTTCTATAAAATGTGGAAGCATGAAGGTCTTGTCATTCAAAAATGGATTGCGGCCCATATGGCGATTCCTGATCCCATTTCTTTAGAGTGGTTACATAAAATTGAAAAGGATCATATCTTTGATAAAAAGATTCCGAATTTTGTGCGTTCACTCTATCGTGCCTTTATGAATAATCACGCTCAATTTCACCGCACCGATGGGTTGGGTTACCACACTATCGCTGAAAGAATTTTGGAAATTGATAAGATCAATCCACAAATGGGAGCGGGGTTGGCCAAAGGATTTGCTTTGTTTGAGCGATTACCACACCATTTAAAAGGGCATGCGGAAAAATCTTTAGAGCGCATTTTAAATGGCCAACTAAGTAAAAATACCTTCGAGATTGTCTCTAAAACGGTGGTGAGAAATTAGTTTTAAACCAGTAGATTATTGGACCAAGGGGACCAGATTAGACCACTGGCCCCAGGACAAACTACTGTCTCTGTAGCGAACTCTTAGAAAAAAGTTTTTCTGCTCTTGGGCCTTTTTTAAGATTTCCTTGGGTATTGCTGATTCTTTTAATTTAAGTAGAAGGTTGGCATTGTCCTGAACTTTGCCGTTAAATTCGTTGTAGGCGTGGACGAGGGTGCTCCACTCGACTTTTGTACGGCCTTCTTCCATTGAAATTAATTCAAACAATGTTGAAAGGTGTTGATCAGGAAGTTCGGAGTCCAAATCTTGAAATTCGGAGCTAGTATAATACCAGTCCCCGTTGGCTTCCTGCTGCCTTTGGAGTGCGGGGGCAGTGGGAGGAAGGTTACCTTCTTTAAGTAAAATTTCATCTTTTATTCCGCGGTCTTCGAGATTTTTTTTGTCGCCATAGCTATAGCGTTTGAGGTGGAGATAGGATTGTTTCGTGAGCGGTTGAGAGCGGTTGCTTACTAATTCTTGCCGACTGTTGTTCGCCTGAAAAAGAAGCCATCCGTACTCATCCTGAGATTTTAAAATATCACGATAATCCCTTGTTTTTTTGCTGGACCATTTTTCAAGTTTTGCACCGAGTGAGCCAACATTGATATAGGTGAGTGGGGCCAAATCATGATGTCCGCGCGAGTACCCATGAATATTTCCCGCCATTAGGACGATGTGTTTATTCCAGTTGATGGCAAATGCGGCAAGTTTATGGGCAACTTCTTTGGAAAATGCTGATTCTGCGTCAGGTAATATTTCGGCATAGGGAGAATGATGAATTTGTACAATCAGAAACTCAATTTGCGGGTTTTCTCGTAACTCTGATAAATTGTCTGATAGCCATGTTAATTCACTCGCAAATAGGGACGACTTAACCGAGTCTAAAGTAATGAACCGAACATTTTGATAATCAAAGGAATACACGCGGCCACTTAACTCAGGCATTAAACTGGTTGGAACTCTAAAAAACTCACCAACCGTGTTGGCATTGCCCTCATTTTGTCCAAAGGCCGGAAACACGCTCAATCTCGATATCAAAGGGGCCAGAGGTGCAAAATATTCTTTCCTCCAACTGCTCAGATCATTGCCATTACTTACCAAGTCACCTGCAAAGAAGGCCATCGACATCGGAAAGAGTGATTCCTGTTTATAATTCGCCACGGCATGTTTTAAAACGGAATCTTCAACCACCTTTTTGGTTATCTTTTCTTCCTTTTCCCCATTACTCATGGCGAGGAAAGCAAAAGAATGGGCATTCAAATGCTGTGTTTTAAAAGAAAAAAGAATACTTTTTTCTTTGTCTGTGGAAATTTGATAGAGGTAGCGTGAGCTTGATGCCAGACCTTGCAACTCAGCTTGGTAAAGATAGGATTTTCCATTTCTAAAAATTGAACGATCAACTTTTTTCGCTTCCACTTGAAATTTCTGGGTGTCGCCATCGCGGAAAAAAGTCACGGTCGGATTATTTCTAAATCTACCCTCAAATAAAACATTGGCCGAGATGGGGCCAACTGATTGAACGTGGGGGCCGCTAGAAAATTTAATTTCATTAACTCGTGTGAAAATTTCTTTGCTCGAAATTTTCTTTTGTTCGCTTTCTTGACCAGAGCTTTGGACACTTAGTAGGGCCAAGTTTCCAAAGAGGAATAGTGCCAAAATCTTTTTTCGAGTCATAATGAGCTCCTATCAAATGCAAAAATAAATGGCGAATTAATTGTGGAGAAGAGAGGTGTTTTCTCCTCGTAGATCAACGATCGCCTGTTTAACTCTTTCGGTCATCATGTTCTCGGCCGCTTTGAGATAAACGCGAGGATCGTAAAACTTTTTACCACCAACTTCACCGTCGACTTTTAACACTTGGTCGTAGTTTTTCAACATGTGATCGACGATGGCCCTAGTGTAGGTGTACTGAGTGTCAGTATCAATGTTCATTTTCACAACACCGTAATTGAGCGTTTCATGAATTTCTTCTATTGGAGTGCCTGAACCACCATGGAATACTAATTGGTGTTTCGCTTCAGCGCCAAGGGCCTTCGCAACGGCTTCTTGACCTTTTTTCAAAATATCGGGACGCAGTTTTACGTTTCCAGGCTTGTAAACGCCATGAACGTTACCGAAAGTCGCGGCATAAATAAATCGACCTAAAGGGCGTAGTTTTCTAGCGACTTCGACCATTTCCTCAGGTGTTGTATAAAGTTTTTCTGCTGGAAGCCCTTCCGTATTGTGTCCATCTTCTTCACCGCCGACGACTCCGGTTTCAACTTCCAATATTATTCCTAATTTGGCACAGCGGGTAAGTAGTTCACTCGATTGTTTTATGTTCTCGGCCAGGGGGATTTCCGAGCCATCGAACATATGGCTATTAAAAAGTGGGCCTTTGCCTTCGCGTTTACGCTTTTCACTTTCTTCAATTAATGGATGGAGGAATTTGTTAACATGCTTCGGGTGACAGTGGTCTGTATGAAGGGCGATCAAAACATTGTATCGCTCGGCAACGCGGTGGATATGCTCGGCCAAGGAGATCGCCCCTAAGGCCATGTCCTTTACACCCTGACCACTATTAAATTCACCACCGCCTGTAGAAACTTGTAAAATGCCATCACATTTTTTCTCGGCAAAGGCCTTAATTGCGGCATTGGCGGTAGAAGGACTCGTTATATTGATTCCGGCATAGGCGAATCCGCCTTTGTAAGCGCGGTCTAGCATTTTGCAATATTGATCATAGGTGGCCACAGGCATAAGCGTTCTCCTTAATATTTTTTGCCAAAAAAGGGATACATTTAGAGTAGTTGCTTTATAATTATAAGCGTCATTGTGACTGAAAATTAAAAAACCGTCTACCCTTTATCCGAGGCATTTTTTAAGCGACAGGGCTTTGATTTTTTTACTGGACAAGGGCCAGTTAAATTACTAATTTTTGGTCTTTTTACGACCTAGATGGCATTGAGTCATCCTCATGTCGCCTTTTTTAAAGACTGGCCATGGGCCGTTTAAAAATCACTCGATGGAATGAAGGAATAATAAATATGCGCAGAAATCATTTGAATAACAAAAAAAGTAATATGAAAGGTAACCAATTTCCACCAAAAGGTCAGACGGCCGGAAAAAATGAAAAGCAAGTGAAGGAGCCAACTGTGTTAAAGAAAGTTGATGCAAAATATTCAATAAAGACCACTGATAAACAAACTCTCAAAGTATGGTATGGACTACTAACTCTAGGCCGAATGTTGGATGAGAGAGCTCCCAACTATTTAAAGCAGGCGATAGGTTGGTCCTATCACGCTCCGTACGCTGGTCACGATGGCATTCAATTGGCCATAGGACAAGTGTTTACCCTAGGAGAAGACCACCTGTTCCCTTATTATCGAGATATGTTGACTGCCATTTCGGCAGGCCTGTCCGCTGAAGAAATTATTTTAAACGGAATTTCCAAGGCAACTGACCTAGCGAGTGGTGGACGTCACATGAGCAATCACTTTGCAAAACCAGCATGGAATATTCATAACGTATCTTCATGTACCGGCAACCACACTTTGCATGCTGTTGGCGTGGCCAGAGGCATGAAATATTATAATCATAAAGGCGTGTCGATTTCTTCTCAGGGGGAATCTTCCGTGTCCGAGGGGTATTGTTATGAGGCCATCAACGGTGCGAGCCGTGAAAAACTGCCTGTGATTTTTGTTTTTCAAGATAATGGTTATGGTATTTCTGTTCCTAAGTGGGAACAAACGGCCAATGAAAAAGTCGCGGCCAATTTTTCAGGCTTTAAAAATTTGCGCATTATCTATTGTGATGGCAAAGACATTTTTGACAGCATGAATGCCATGACAGAGGCCAGGAATCACGTCCTACAAGTCGGTGAGCCTGTTATTGTTCATGCCGATTGCGTGAGAATTCACTCACACTCTAATTCTGACAAACATGAACTCTATCGCGATGAAAAAGAATTGGCCGAAGCCTTGGTGCAAGATCCTCTACCGAAATTTAAAAGTGAGCTTTTAAAAAATAAAATTTTTACCGATGCCGAATTGAAAGAAATTGAAGACGAGATGAAGGCGCAAGTTTTGGAGGCGCATACCAAAGCCGTTGGAGCTCCCAATCCCGATCCTGCAACAATTTATGATTTCGTCTATCCTCCGGCCCATGAGTGTCAAAAGTTTCCTGAAGGATTACCAACTAGTAATGGTCAAGAAATTAAATTTATCGATGCCATTAACCAAACTTTAAAAGAAGAATTTCGCCATAATCCAAATACCTTTATGTGGGGGCAAGATGTCGCCAACAAGGAAAAGGGTGGCATCTTTAACGTCTCAAAGGGAATGCAACAAGAATTCGGCCGCGGTCGAGTGTTTAATGCTCCAATCGCAGAAGATTTTATTGTCGGTACGGCCAATGGAATGTCGCGCTTTAAAAAGGATATAAGAATAGTTGTAGAGGGAGCTGAATTCGCCGACTATTTCTGGCCGGCCATGGAGCAGTTAATAGAGTGTACTCATGATTATTGGCGTTCTAATGGCGCTTTTTCTCCTAACGTGGTTATTCGCTTGGCCTCGGGGGGCTATATTGGTGGTGGACTGTACCATAGCCAGAACTTGGAAGGGACGTTTACCACTTTGCCAGGTTTGCGTGTTGTGAGCCCCAGTTTTGCTGACGATGCGGCCGGGTTGCTTCGCACGGCAATCCGTTCAGAAGGTCCGACAATTTATCTTGAGCCAAAGTGCCTTTATAACGCAAAAAATGCCATGAGTTTTGTGCCAGAAGAATTTGAAGTTCCTTTTGGTAAGGCGCGTGTCCGCCGAGCTGGTTCCCAATTGACTGTCATCACCTATGGAAATACCACTCACTTTTGTCTTGAAGCGGCCGAAATTTTGGCCAAAGAAGGCCTTGATATAGAAGTCATTGATCTTCGAAGTCTTGTCCCTCTAGACAAAGATGCTATTTTAACTTCGCTGCAAAAGACCAATCGTGCACTGGTTGTTCATGAGGACAAAGTTTTTGGTGGATTTGGTGGTGAGTTGGTCGCGCTAATCAATGAACTTGCCTTTGATTTACTAGATGCTCCTGTTCTACGGATCGGTTCTACTTTTACCCCAGTTGGCTTTAACCGGATTCTAGAAAAGGCCACACTGCCCAATACAGAAAAGGTTGTTGAGGGAATGAGAAAGGCCCTTTCCTACTAAAAAGTAGGCAAACCGCTTTGTTTGAAGTCTTTGGGAATTTCGAACTCCTGGCCATCTGTCGCGTAGTTTTCACTCGTGGTGAGGGAAATTTCTTGGCCAGAATCTCTTTTATTTTTTTCGGTCTTTTGATTTTTTAAATGCAAGCTTATTGGAATCGTTTTGTCATTGATGAGGGTAAACAACACTCCCTTTTGTCCCAAATTCTCTATGATGTTGGAAAGAATTTTTCCGAGTTCAGAAATGGTTTTATTAGTCTGAGGGGATAGTTTGAGGGTTTCCAAATTGGTGATTAACCCTGTTCCCATTATTTGATCATTTTGCCAAATTTCCGTTTTTCGACACATGCCAAATTTTTTTTTGCCACAAGGAATAGTTTTTTGATTAGTTTCTTTTACTTGCCAGGAGGGTCCCTTATTTTCCGCCAATATTACCGATAGGCCAAGTTTTTCAATTTGTGCCTGGGCCTTTTGGCGTTTCTCTTCTGGCATCTCTGCTAGTTTCTTTTGAATCCCCTTTGAGGCCTCTTTTAATGTTGAGGAAACCTTTAATACCTGATCGACGGTAAGGGTTGTAAAAGTTTTGTTGTTTGGATTTAAATGGGTAATCGTTTGTTTGGCCTGATCAAAGAGGATGGTCCGATCGGACTGTAAAATAAAAAGTGCCTTGGATTCAAGTAACTTTATAGTCACAAACTCTTTCGCGCCTTTTGTCGAACGATTTTGGGTGTAAATGAGTTTGTGCCCTATAGATTTTGAATTGGCGGCATAAACAGTGTTAAGGCCTATCAAAATGATTAGGGAAAGGTAACGAAAGCTTATACCCAATTTCATAAAATTATTTTTCTGTGAGGTTATAGACTCCGTCCCAATTTGGTGGAGGCGGAACCTTTTTAAATTCTTCACAGCGTTCAATATAGATGAAGCTAGGGTTAGTTTTTTTGCCGGCCAATTCGGGATAGCGCTGGTGTTCTAATTCCACAACGACGTTGAATTGGGCAATCGCCTCATCCCACTTTTGACTCTTATAGAGGGTGACTCCTTTTAGGAATTCAGGTCCTATTTTCGCCACATGCTCAGGGCACTCACCCTTGATACCGAGAACGTCGAATACAGTAACGGGTTCGCTTTTGCCGACAACCCGAATGGTGTCCAATTCTCTCAATTCAAATTTGTCTTGCAGATACTCTTTCGTCATGGATGAGATTTGGGTAAAAATACCATACTGTTTGGCCGCCGCTTCTAGTCTGGCCGCCAAGTTTACCGAATCTCCCATCATGGTATAGTTCATCCGTTGATTTGAGCCCATGTTTCCGGTCACGATACTGCCTGAATTGATACCAATTCTCATGCGCATGTTGTGAACAATTTCCGGCCACTTCGTTCCTTCGCTTTTCCATTTGGCGCGCAAATCGGCCAATTTATTTTGCATTTTTACTGCGGTCCTGACTGCACGGACGGCATGATCTTCGAAAGGAAGAGGAGCACCAAAGAAGGCGATAATGGCATCACCTTCATATTTATCTAGCGTGCCACCCTCGCTCAAAAGGATATCCGTCATGGCAGTTAAGTATTCATTTAATAATTCAACGAGCTGAGTGGCGGTGAGCTTTTCTGAAAATGTCGAAAATCCGGCGATGTCGGTAAAATAAGCGGTGAGGGGGCCTTCGTTACCACCGAGCTTTGGCGGTACTCCTGTTTTGTACATAGTTTCGATTAGTTCAGGGCTGATATAAGTCCCAAAGGCCTGCTTTAAAAAGGCCTTATCTTTGTTCGAACGATGGAAATTTAAAAATGTATTCCACGAGTAGCAGCCCGCGATTGAAACAAGACAGAAGAAAAGTTTTGTCTCGTAACCCAAAGGTAAAAGAAGGTAGGTGTCCAAATAATACAGTCCAATAAGAAGTCCATTCACGACAAAAAGATCAAGAAAAGGCATACCAAAAATTTGGATGAGGACCATTATCAGTGTTCCGACAATTAAAATGACCCAGCTAAATAGTGTGGAGTCTGCGGCCGATTTAAAAAAGGTGTGGTTCAAGAGCATGGATACAACGTTCATGTGAAAGAAAATACCAGGAGTTTGCGAGTTAACCGGAGTATGTCTAAAATCGTGAGCACCGAAAGCTGTGGAGCCGACAAATACAATATTGTCCTTAAACAATTCTGTGAGCGATTTTGTGTCCTTACTAAAAAGAACATCCTTGAGTTTAATTCGTGGATAAGCTGTTTCATCTCCAAACCATCGCACCTTTGATTCGCCTTTGGCGTTCAGCTTAATAGATCCATCTTTCGTTTTAAGGTGATAAGCGCCTATATTGAGAAGTTCGAGTTTGGTTTTATCATTGGTGAAAAATTCATAGGTTTGCAAGGCAAAGCTAGGAAAATAGAGCTCATCAACGTTGCCAACGAATTGATAGTGCCTGTAAATCCCGTCGGAGTCAGAAGTAGATTCAATGTGCGCTAAACCTGCTTCTGTAGCAACTAGTTCGGGAATGGGGAAAACATCCTTAGAGACCGACATCACTTTTAGATTAAATTCATTACTGGCGACGCGCGTGTCGGAAACGAAATTGTAAAGGGCATCGGGAACCTCTGCAAATTCGCGATCAGTTTTGTGACCATCTACGTTTAGGGAATAGGGTAGAATGACCTTGCGACCTGGCTTTTCCTGGAATTTTTTTATCGACATCGCTAATTGGGTGTCAGGGGAGTCATTGGGGTCACAGGCCTTTTCAGGTTCGGAAAAAAACACGTCAAAGCCAACGACCTTAGCGTCATACTGATCCATTTTGTGCATGAATTTGGCCCAGATTTTGCGCGTGAAAGGCCAGCGGCCAATTTCAGGTGTTTGCAGGGATTCATCATCAATTTCTACCAGCACAACGCGCTTATCGAAGGAATCTTTTTTAAGAGTTTGGCGCATTCTATAGTCATAAAAGCGGTCTTCAAAAATACCGGGAAATTTAAGGATGCGGGCCAGGTTTCTGTCTGGCTGTAAATCAAAATCGCGCTCGACGATTGAGAAGAAAACGCAAGCGGCACAAAAAAGGACGATAACAATAATCCCGTTGATACGAATAATTTTTGCAAACATGTGTTAATCCCTAGGCAGTAAACATTAATGTAAAAAATTTATTAAAAAATGTATTTGAGTTCAAAGCCATACTGAACTTTTTTATATTCGTTGGCCGATTCATTTTTTGATTGGTTGTTGGTGTAGTTGTAAAAGATACTTGTTTGAACATGGTCACCTGATTTTCTTGTAAGTTTTACACCTGGAGTTAAATTGCGTTCCACTCCACGGCTTGCCTTCTGTTCTTTAGTGTCTAAAAGAGTCATAGACAAACTTGGGTTCAAGATAAATTTTGGTAAAATTTCTGGGATAATGTAATCCAATCTAAACATATAGGAATCGGTGTCGTTTCTAGGAGCGCTGGGTAGTCTAGTTAGAGTGCCTACGAATAAAAAGATGATGAGATGCTGATTGGGGCGCAGGTGAGTTTGTACAAGAGTAAGTGAATGGGCACGGTTGTCTAGACTTGCGATATAGCCAGTTGAACTTCGATATTTATACGTTACGGTTGTGCCACCAAGCTTAAAATAGCTAAAACTATCACCGACTGAAAGGGACCATGCTTTAGAAAAAACATCTGGGTCGTGAAGGCTTCTAAAATCGCGATAGGTTTTATTGTAATCGGCTTCAATAAGAAGACCTGCAGGTTGGGCAAAAGCAAAATGCTCTGTTCTGGTTTTTAGCGACAGCGTGTAATCGTAACCGTCATTTTGATAAACGGATGAATTATCCTGGTCGGTATGGCGGGTCCAGTTATAAGAAATATTAGGAACCAATGTGTATCTTTGTTTGGCAAAAAATTGTCTTCCGGCGGAAACCGAAGATTTAAAGATATAAGAATCTTTGGAAGAGGCCTGCAGAGTAGGGAGGTCCGTGGCCAGGGTCATGTTATTATCATAAGTCACAGTCTGAGATAAAAAGGCCTGGACTTTATTGTCAGGAATGCGCCTTCCGGTTATGAGGATATTCGGGTCTAGATGATATTTTGCTTTTATGTCATTCATTTTCTTCGCAATATCGGGAACCATGCGGCCCTTGGGAGCGATATTAATGGCCTTCTCATAGTTGGAAATGACGTATTGTTTGACAAATTCTTGGGTGTCTTTTTTATCACTCTCAGCTTTTAACAAATAAGCATCGGCCATTTGAAAGGTCGACACTTGTTGAACATCCGGCCCAGCTTTCGAGTCGTTGGCCAATATTTTAAAATATTTTATGGCCTCATCAAACTCTTCCAAAAGTTGTGAGGTGTAAGCCGCATAGTAATAAGAGTTGTGAAGTTGGTAATTGATTTGGGCCGAATCAAGGTAGGCCTGTCTAGCGCGTTTTAATTTATTATTGCCATAGAAAGCGTTTGCGAGGTTATAGAGTAAGGCCGCAGGACGCCCTTTGTTTCCTTGTTGCTTAAAGATATTGTAGCTTTTAAGTAATTCTTCATCGGCCTTATTGAAGTCTTGTGAGACGAGGTGGCAGAGTCCCCTATGGAAGGCTTTCATGCCCGCAGATTCTTTTTCTATTTGTGACATAACTTCGGAACATTTTCCCGCTGCAATTTGGCGCTCGAGTTCACCTTCATTCGCGTATGTGGTGTGGGTAAACAGCACCACTTGACTCAATGCCAGGGTCAATGGAAGGGATTTTTTTCGAGTTAAAAGGTTATGAAGCTTTGAAGCTAAAGAAAGCTTGATGGTCTGGTGACGCATAGAATTTCTCATCCTTGAGGAAAACAAAAAAGAAGGCCCCTTGTGTGGGGCCTTCGATATTCAATTGTTGTGTTCTATTATAGCGTTACTAGCGTTATAAATTAAACCATTTATTGGGTTACTCTGCCTGTATTGAAAAGTTGACTGTGGAAGTCGTGCTTATGGTTGATGAAGCCGCATTGTTGATAATAGTGTTTGAAAAACTATTGGCATCAATGGCACCACCGACAGAACCGCCTGCAGCGCCACCAGATGAAACAGTAGAAATTTGGCAGATCCCATAACAGGCACAAGGATCGGTACAAGCTTGAGGCGGAGGAGCACCTTGGTCAAGTGAGGCGGGTGCCCGGTTCATATCCATTTGAGGCATTCCCGGCCCGGCACCGCCACCAAAGGCAGGAGGAGGTCCACCAGCACCGCCACCAAAGGCAGGAGGAGGTCCACCAGCACCGCCACCAAAGGCAGGAGGAGGTCCACCAGCACCGCCACCAAAGGCAGGAGGAGGTCCACCTGCGGGAGGTGGCCCATTGCCAGGTCCACCTTGGCCCGGCCCTTTTTGAGCATTGCTATTGCCGCTGTCGGCCTTTCTATCACCACCGCTGTCTTTTTTACCGCCGTCGTCTTTATTACCGCCGTCGTCTTTATTACCGCCGTCGTCTTTCTTGCCGCCGTCGTCTTGCTTGCCGCCGTCGTCTTTCTTGCCGCCGTCGTCTTTCTTGCCGCCGTCGTCTTTCTTGCCGCCGTCGTCTTTCTTGCCGCCGTCGTCTTTCTTGCCGCCGTCGTCTTTCTTGCCGCCGTCTTTACTATCATTACTACCATCGCCACCGCCACCTGCACCAATATCTTTAGTTGAAGATGTCGCTAGGGAATTTTCATTTGATTTAAGACTATTTAATTCGTTGTCAGGAATCTTGGCCGGAGGATTTGGTCTAGCACCATCGCCTGAGATATCTGACTTAAATCCTTTTTCTACCATAACGGCCAAATCCCCAGAGACTGCTGCTTCAAGGGCCGCAGGATTAAAGCCGCCTGCAAACTTTGAGGGATCAATGTTGGCCATGGCCACCGCGCCGTGGATAACGTCAAGTGAAGTCGCCCCACTCATAGGATTAAAGCCGACTACGAAATCGGTACCTCTAACACCCATCGCTGCTGTTTTTGTTTTTACGAACATTTTTGATTTATCTTTGTCCTTCATGTCCATGTAATTTTTGGTAACTTGAGAACGAATTGAACCCTGAAGAACGGTGATGACCCCAGCTTCCGATTTCGGAAAGCTACTGATTTCCATTTCTGAAGCTGGGCCTACGTTGATGGTTGATTTGTCGACGAAAAGAAGTTTTGCAAAACCTCCTTTCTCGGTTTTTACTTTAAAACCTTCTTTGATCCATTGGTCTTTGGCGAGGGGACTTGAACTTCCATCCTTGCCTACGACAGTGGCCGTGCCTTTTAAGATGATGACTTTAGCGACGCCATCTTGAGCATAAGCAGGGGATGCCCCGAAAAGCATTCCAAGCAGGATGACAGCGAACGAGATTGGACCAAACTTAGTTTTCATAGCGGCCTCATTTTTAAAATCCAACGCGGCACTTAATTGGGTCCCGACCAAAACAACGGACCTAAAGAAGTGCAATTTACTCGAACCTTTTCGATCATTATAAAAAACAACTTAAGTACTCAAAAATGAAACATTATTTGGTTGATTTTAAAGGGGGGAAGAAACGGGCCGATAGGATAATTGCCATATATTACAGGCGAAATACTGCAGCCCTTCTGCAACTATGCGGAATTAAACACGTTAGTAAATATGCTTTAAAATCAAGTAGTTATAGGATGTGAGGTTAGAATAGTAAGACGCCGGAATTGATGATGAAGATAAACCCATTGATGTTTTTCTTCACGTCTTCATAACTCACAGTTTCCACTTCAGTAAAATCTGAGGCATCAACGAGCACAATTTTTTTCACCTCCATATAGGATACGAGGATTTCTATATAGGATGCGTGTTGCGATTTCTGCCATAAATTTTCTTCGACTCCAAATCCGAGGATTCCACCTTGAGCTTCAAAAGTTAATTTATGGTTTTTTCGAAGGGCATTGCGGGAATCCACAAAGTCTTCCAATTTAATAGTTTGTTGCGAGAATGTTGGCCCAACCAAAATGTAGGGAAGATATTTATCGCTTGCGGCCCAATTTGGGAGATATTTAAAATAGGGATAAAAAGTTGTATCGCGATAACTTCCACTGGTTGTGACCCTTTCATTGACCACGTTAAATTGCAATTTTTGATGCTTTCCGAGGAATATGGTGCCACCAATTCCCGTTTCAAATTCAGGATGGAGAGTAAAGGCAAAATAGGTATTCAATCCCCAGGCAAATCCATCTGCTTCAGTATTGTTGTCGGCGCGAATTTTTCTTGCGGTGATTGAAGGCCCGGCTTTCAAAGCAATGCGGTCGCGAATTTTTTCTGATTCCATGAGGCGAATGAAGTCGCTCACGCTCCGTCTTAATTTTAAAGATTCAGGGCCATTTAAAAATTGATTCAACACTGGATCCAAGCTGGTCTTCGTATCTTCCACCATCTCGCGGATAGAGTTTACTAAGGACTGATTTTGGGATTCGTTATTCTTGCGAGGCCTTTTTTCCTCGCGCTGACTGGAGGATGCCGGATTAATATCGGTCATGGATTGAGGATTTTCTTGGGCCAAAGATTCACCATGGAAGAATGATGTGAAATACAAGGCCAAGATAAAAATAGCGTAGGTAAAACTGGACTTGTTATTCATTAAAATTCTCCTGCGAATAAAATTCCAGGAGCTTGGTGGCCTTGGTGCCGATAAACAGTCGGAGTAGCGAGGGCCTTGCCTTCAAAAAAAGGAAACAAGGTACAAGGATTGATAAGATGGCCAAAAAAGACTGCCACAGGATTGCCCGTATTGAGCATGACCAAGGACAATTTTTCAATTCCTAATCCTAGCACTGAGCCAAGAATGGGTGTTTGATAGAGATCTTGAAAGCTTGCGGGTTCAGTAAATACTTCAATGGTAAATTCAAAAAGTGTCGACGAAACAAAGGCCAAGCCGAGGGCACTTGAGCGCGAAAAACCGTTGGCCCGGTAGTATAAATAGAGTTGGGAGCCCGACAAAGGGTGGACAAACCAATTCCAAAAAGGCTCGTCCTGATCAAAAACCAATTGACCAAAGTTGTGGCGGTAGCGGGTCCAAGTGGCCCTTCGTCGCACAGTGTCTGGTTGAGTTAAGGGATAGGCAACCCAAGACACTCCATAAATAATACCCACATGGCGGAAGGTCTCCTGTCTTGTATGGTGCCGGTCTTGGTAGCTATAGATGGTGCGATTGGGCCTTCCCAGGGGCCTAGATCGCTCTAGTTCTGTAGCATTGAGCGGGGCATTGAATTCCAGGCCCTCACTAAATTCTTGTCCGAACACTGGATTTTGCAGCACAAGTGTGATGCCCACAAGTGTGATACCAAAGAGTGGGATACCAAAGATTGCCAGGCAATGCTTGACCTTGAACCATTGGGAAATGGGGTTGTTATTGAAAAGATACATAAAGATGGGGCAATATAGCGTCCCCTATGCAATTTGCAAACAAGCGGTATTAGCAAAATATTAAAGAAAAAAGAGCATTTGAGGTCCGACCTATGAAAAATAAAACTACAGATACAATGACCCATCCACTTTCTAATCACACGGTCCAAAACCTTTTTGCTCAATTCGTGCGCAACTTGCAAGATGAGATAACTTCGGAAATCAAAAAAGTAGATCCCACGATTCAAATAACAGAAGACCTATGGGAGAGAGCGGACGACCAAGGCCAGCAGGGTGGCGGTGGCCGGACGCGGGCCTTTAAAGGGAAAATATTTGAAAATGCCGGGGTGAATACCAGTCTGGTGTTTGGGGCTGCCAATGAACATTTTTTGAAGCGGGAAACAGAAAGAGTTGGGGCACCCCTCAATAATCAAATGTGGGCCACAGGAATCAGTTTAATTATCCATCCCTTGAATCCTCGGGTTCCAACTGTGCATATGAATTTTAGATTGTTGGAAGTAGGCGGGCGATGGTGGTTTGGAGGTGGAGCTGATTTAACTCCCTTCTATCCCTACGAGGAAGATTTTCAATATTTCCATCAAGTATGGAAGAAGGCCTGTTCTCAAAGTGGAAGATCTGTCTATGCAGAGTTTAAAAAAAATTGTGATGAGTATTTTGTAAACCACCATCGCGGCCAAGAAATGCGTGGTATTGGTGGGATATTTTTCGATTTTTATAATACTGGGGATATGGCCTCTGATTCAGAATTTGTTCAAGGATTGGGGCGTTCGTTTATAGAGAGTTATTTCCCATTAGTAAAAAAGCGCATGAATGATGCTTACGACAGTGAGGATGAAGATTTCCAACTTCATCGCCACGGGCGCTACGTTGAGTTTAATCTTCTGCATGATCGAGGGACCCATTTCGGTTTGAAAACCAATGGCCGGACGGAGAGTATCCTTATTTCGCTGCCTCATCGCTGCAAGTTTTCCTACAATTACCGGCCTAAGGTTGGTTCTATCCATGAGAAAATGATGTCTTATTATTTTCCTCGCGAGTGGGTTTAAATGAATGCCCAAAAGGCAAAACCGAAACTAGGCACGGGTGCTTACGCAGCTTTACTGGTTTTTGCGGGTGCCTCCTGGGGGCTTGGTTTTGTCGAAACAAAGCGCCTATTTCCCTTTTATTCTCCCATGCAAATCACCTTTCTAAGATTTACATTGGCCGGATTTTTATCCCTGCCCATATTGTTAATTAATAAAAGTTGGGAGCTACCTAAAAAAAAATTAATGCATGCGGGGGTCTTATCCTTTCTCGTTTTTATCGGAATGATTTTGCAGGCCTATGGCCTTTTATATACCACGGCAGGTAAGAGCGGTTTTATAACTTCTCTTTACATTGTTTTCGTTCCCATTATTGAGTGGTTCATTTCCCGAAAAAAAATTGTCCCGCGCTTCTGGGGCGCTCTGGGCCTGGCCATGTTGGGAATGGGTGCCATGGTACAATTTAATATAACTGATTTAAATTTTGGCGATCTTCTAACATTGGCCGCAGCTTTTGTTTTTGCTTTTCAAATAATCTACCTTGGTTATTTGGCCCAAATATTTACTAATAGTTTGGAAATTAATGGACTTCAATGTTTCGGTATGTCGATTTTTGCAGGTCTGTGGTTGTTGTTGAGCAACCAGCTACCGAGCTTAGAGGCCTTTAGTACCAGTCCTCAATCATTTCTAAATTTTTTTCAAACTCCTATTTGGTCCCTTCTATTTTTGGCGGTATTTCCTAGTTTTTTTGCTCTGGCGATCCAAGTTAGTTGCCAAAGAAAAGTCAGACCCCACGTTGCGGCCATTGCGTTTATGTTGGAGAGTCCTTTTGCCTTATTAAGCGGGTATTTAATTCTGGCAGAGCGCCCAACGTCGTGGGAGTGGACCGGTTGTGTCTTAATTTTCTTGGCCGTTCTACTAACTCCAATTGAGGAAAATGAGGCATGACAAAATTTAAAATCCAATCTGTAATTTGTTTTCTAGGCCTCTTCATTTTTACTGGATGTTCGGGACTTTTTTATTACCCGGATCGCTATTTGCACCATCCACCAGAGGCCAGGGGTTTAAAATATGTGGACCATTTTATTCCATTAGCCGGTGGCGGCGAAATCCACGGTTGGTTATTTGAAGCAAGGCTTAGACCAGGGCAAAAAAAGGAAGGAATAGTTGTCATGTTTCATGGCAATGCCGAAAATCTTTCCAGTCATTACCTTTCTTTGGCCTGGCTCATCGATTACGGATACGATTTTTTTATTTTTGATTACCGTGGTTACGGTCGTTCCCCTGGCAGTCCAGATCAACTTGGCCTTAGACAAGATGGTTTAGCAGTGCTAAAATTTTCCTGGGAAGAATTGTTTCAAAAAAGATTAAATGGAAAGGGGACTTTCGCGGTTTATGGGCAGAGTCTCGGTGGGATCGTTGCAGCCGATTCGATTATCCATTCACCCCTTAAAAATAATATTAACAAATTAGTTTTAGATAGCACTTTTAGTTCTTATCAAAATATTGCGAATCAAAAGTTACAAAAAAGTTGGATGACCTATCTTTTAAGTCCTTTGGCCTATGTTTTAGTTAGAGATAAAACTGCCGTTGATAAAAAATTAGGTCAATTAGTTCCGGTATCAATATTAGTAACCCATGGTACGTTGGATGAAGTAGTCGAAATAAACCATGGAAAATATATTTATGAAGCTTATTCTGGGCGAAAGCAGTGGCTTCCAGTGGACGGTGCTGGGCACACTCATATTTATCACGGTCCCTACATTTCTTACCGCGATAAGCTTATTACATTTCTAAGTGAAAAATAATTTATTGAATTGGCATGGTTTCGAATACGGATTCAAGAAGTCGATCTTTGGAAGGGCGGTTGAGGGCTCCGGGTTTGGGATCAGTATTACTACCATCGTATTCAAGGTAATCTCCCGCTTTTAGTTCAATAGCATATTTTTTGTTAATGCGAGCAATGGTGACATCTAATTCTCCCTTTAAAACATAAATCATACTCTTCCCAGATTGAACAACCAGGTATGCCTTTGTTGTTTCCTTTAAAGCCTTGCCGTCAATTCCCACAATGAAATGGGGCGTGGCCATATGAAACCTATTTTTGCCAAGCCTCTTGTCAATAAATAAATATTGCTTGCCTCGCTGGAGTAAAATTTTCTCAGGTGAAATCTTTTTTGCATTACTTTCAATAACGGTCATTTCACCTAAAGTCATTCTGACAATGGATCCAAGATAATTAAAGTCTAAGTATCCAGCCTCATTGGGGATTTTAACAATAGTCCCAACTCTTAAAGGATTATTTTTTTCTGGTTTGGACCCGTCAATGTCTACTTTTCCTTGAAAACCCAGCACGAAATATTTGGCTAAAGCCTGGGAATGCAATTGAGGAACAAAAAAAAGACCGCCTATTAAAACTATAGAAAATAAAAATTTCATCATAAATCACTGACTACCAAATTCGTTACTAATTGAATCTTTTTTCTTATCTACTTTTCCTTCTAGCTCAACTCCAGGTTTACCCTTGCTTTGTTTTTCTAGGTAGGCCTTTTTATCGGCCATAATTTGCTGTTTTTCTTCTTCGGTAATTTTTTTAAATTCCCAATAAACTTCCTTGTTGTCGTGCGGTGGGGCAAATTCAGCAAAAATTCGCTCTAGCTGCTTATCCTTGGCAGGGCGATTGAGAAGTGTGGCGCTTGGTTTCGTCAGACCGTCGTGTTCAAGATATTCACCATCGGTAATTGCAATGAAATCCTTTTTTCTAGTTTTTGCAAAAGTTACTTCCATCATCCCATTGAGCATGTAGACCATCGTTTTGGATTTTTGGACAACTAAGTATACTTTGGTTGGCTTGGTTAATTTTTTTCCTAGCACCGAGAGAATTATATGGGGCGTAGAGACTTGAAAAAAATTGTTGCCAAAGGTTTTGTCCAAGTAAAAATATAATTTCCCCCGATCCATGTACATGACATCGCGTGAAAACTTATCAATGTTCATTTCTTGAATGTTAAGAGAACCATTCTGGACGCGAAATTTAGCTCCTAAAAAATCACCGTCAATAAAGCTACCTTCTCCGTTGGCCGATAAAACACTACCGACCTTTACTTGGCTATTGATGGTGGCCTTTTCTCCGTCAACTGTGGAGCGCCCTTTAACCAGACTAACAGAAAATTTAGCAGTTTTTGATTCAGCTTGAGAATCAAGCAGAAACAAATTGATTAGAATTAAAAAAATCCATGAAATAAAATGAAATTTCTTCATGACTTGCTCACTGAAAAGTTCTTGTGCCAATTATAATAGAGGAATTGATTAAAGGATATCGAGGGAGCTAAGAATGCCCAAGACTACCCAAAACATCTAAGACAACCAGCGATGATAACAAATAATTTTACTGGGCCAAATATTGTGCCATGAGTGCTTCTGCTGTTTTCTTGGCCGCCTTACGACATTTGATCACCTTGGCGAGATCTGACTGTTGGATACATTTGTTCTTGGTCATAATTCTCTTGCCTAAAGTCTTAGTAACATACTCAGGTAAAAGTTCTTTTTCTTTGAGTAAGTTGGAAATGAGTAGCTGGGTTGATTGGCCCATGGCCTTGGCGAAAATTGTTTCTTCACCAGCTTCGATATTTCCTTGGGTTTTGGCCATCAATTCCTTTTCAGTAAGGAAGTAATTAATATTTTTAGCGCGTTTTAATTCTTCACCTTCTAAGGCGATACTTGCATTGGTTTGAACATCTCGAATAAAAATTTCAGCATTGATTTTATAATCACGGCGAATTTGGGCATAAATATCAGGATCATGAGAAGCATTATCTCCGATAAAAATGAATTGGGTCTTCAAGCGCTCTTCCTCGCTCATTTGATCAAGTTTCTTTGCCAATGTTAGATATTTATAAGTAAAAGTGTCAGTTGAAGATTTCAAGGTACGTAGTTCTACATGGCCTTTGGGAAATCCATTTTTCTCTAAGAATTTATCTCCATTAAAAATGGCGCGGTAGCCGGCCGAAATATAAAGAAACTCCACATCCTTTTCCCCGTCCGGCAATTGATGTTCGATTTGGTTACCTAAAAATGTTTCTAAATCGCGATAAAGCGGGGCCATAACCTTGAATGGTTTATTGGCAATAAATCCCTTAATTTCGTTAAGTGAGCCCAAGTTATTGGTCATTTTTATGGTGTCATCAATATCACTGACAACGATGGCCTTGGCATCGGCTTGACTTTGATAGGTGATGGAAGCCAAAAGCGCTGTGAATAATACCTTTTTGCTGAACAAGGAGAAATGAGACGCCATAAGTACCTCAACATAACAAAATTGGCGGTTAGTATGCCCTATTTATGGCGAATATGAAGAAGAACAGTAAATCGCTATATATTTTACAGGCCTAAAATTCAGGAGCGATATAAACATCAACATCAGGGTGGAATTCATCACGTAAAATTGAGCGGATGGCCTCTAATGTTCCTGTGGCACTGCTTGGGCAGGTACCGCAAGCGCCTTTATAACGAACTAAAAGAACATTATCTTCAAGGCTGACCGTTTGAATATCCCCGCCATCGGCCTGGAGTCCTGGCCTTATAGTTTTATCTAAAATGGCCTCAATCTTTTGCAATTCGGGGGTTAAATTTTTGCGGCGGTCGGCCTCTGGGTCTGGATCGTAATAATTGGGGTCATGGTTTTCAATCAGAGCATTAATGGTCTCAATAACCTGTGTTTCAATCGATTCCCAATCAGCATAACTAAATTTGGTGATCGTTATGGTATTTTCAAAAAAGTGAACTTGGTCGACCCCTCTCACTGAGAAAAGCTGGCGCGCCATCATGTTATCCCCGCATTCCATTGGGGCGCGGTAGGTTGAGTTGCCCTCATTTTTTACCGAACGATTGAGAATAAATTTCAATGCATTCGGATTTGGAGTTGGAGATACGTCGATGGAAAGAGGTTCTTTGATGGTTTCCATAATTGTCGCCTTTGTTAGTTCAATATTCTCGCTGTTAAGATTCATTTTTTATTCCTAGAGTAATGTCAGTGACTTTTTTAATGCGTTAATAAATAAATCAATTTCCTGCTCGTTATTATAAAAGGCCAATGACGCTCGCACAGTTCCAGTCAATCCAAAGCGTGCAAGCAAAGGTTGATTGCAATGGTGTCCCGTTCTAACGGCGATTCCTTGCTGATCAAGCAAGGTTCCCAGGTCGTGGTGATGGGCCCCACGCACGTTGAAAGGAACGATGGCGCTTTGATATTTGGGATTTCCAAAAATTTTAACTTCTTCAATGGTTTGCAATTTTTGTTTTAAATAATGAGTGAGTACATGCTCTCTCTCTAAAATGGCCGTCAATCCAATATTTTCAAGATAGGAGATGGCATGGAAAAAGGCGATGCCCTCTGCAATGGGTGGCGTTCCTGCTTCAAATTTATGGGGTAGGCAATTATATGTGGTCTTTTTTAAGGTCACGACATCGATCATATCGCCGCCACCTTGATAGGGAGGCATTGAATCTAGCAACTCTTCTTTGCCATACAATACGCCAAATCCTGTGGGGCCAACCATTTTATGTGCTGAAAAGGCATAAAAATCACAATCGAGTTCACAAACATCCAGTTCCACATGGGCCACGGCTTGAGCACCATCCACCATAAATTTTGCACCAGCTTGATGGGCCAATTCAATGCATTCTTTGATGGGATTCATCACCCCCATGCCATTGGTGATATGGGCCATGGAGACAAATTTAACTTTCCCAGAAAATTGCTCTAAAACTTTTTTATAACCAGAGAGGTCAATATCACCGGTGTCCAGTACGGGAATTTCTTCAATTCGCGCACCCACTTTTTCTGCGGCCATCTGCCAAGGCACAATATTGCTATGGTGTTCTAGTGAGGCCAGTAAAATTACATCGTCTTTTTTTAGCCGATGGGCCACATAACTAGAAGCAACGAGGTTAATGGCCTCTGTGGTACCTTTGGTGAAAATAATTTCTTCGCGCTTTTTGGCCTTTATGAAACTTTGAATCTTGTCTCTTGTTTTTTCATATTCAGCGGTCCCAGATTCGCTTAAAAAATGAACACCGCGGTGAATATTGGCGACATTGTGGGCCAAGTGCTGTTCCATGCTTCGGATTACACTTTTAGGTTTTAAAGTTGTGGCGGCATTATCAAAATAAACCAGTTGTTTCTGATGAACCTGTCTTTCCAATTGGGGAAAATCTTCTCTTACTTTTTGCCAGTTAATCGTTGCCTTTGTCATAGAGTATCCTCCACGGAATTATCCTTGTCGTGGTTGATTTTTTCCTGAATGAACTGGGCAAGATTTCCTGTATGGTGTGCCACTATAGTAGAAACCAAATTTCTTAATTTCGGATTGGCAATGGTGAGAATGACCTCTTCAATAAATGCTTTAAGGAGAATTTCCTTGGCGCGAACAGGAGTGATCCCTCGGCTTTCAAGATAGAAGGCCTCTTCAGGATTTAATTGTCCGACAGCTGCGCCGTGGCCACATTTTACATCTTCGTTGTAGACTTCAAGCTGCGGGCGAGTGTGAAATTGAGATTTCTTGCTTAAGAGCAATCCCTTGGCCACTTGTTCTGCGTTGGACCCTTTGGCCCCAGGTGCAATAATAACTTTTCCAGAATAAATTCCGTGGGCCTCGCCGCTTACTACCGCTTTATAAAGTTGTTGGCTTTCCGTATGAGGCACCATGTGGTGAACCTCTACGTGAGTATCAAGATGAGTTAAGTTGGCCAAGGTCGTAAGGCCACTCAATTTAAAAGAAGCATTGGTTTCTAATAGTTTTGTTTCAATTTCGGTGCGACAGCCTGATCCGCCAGGTGAAAAACAAAATAAGTGCAGGTGACCATCGCGTTTCACTCGACTCACCAACTGGTGGTAATGAAATTGGCGATTGATCTGGTCTTTCACAAAAACAATTTGAGCGCGAGCATTGCTTTCGACATTAATTTCTAATCGAAGCCAGTCTAGGCCTGGGCCCAAATCCTTGCTATTCACATAAACAAATACAGTATTGTCGGTGTTTTGTTTAAAGTTGAGTGTCAGTGCGACGTCTGCAATGACTCGTTCACTGAGCATGGTCTGATTTAGAACCAGGAATGAGGGGTTCGGTTCAGAATTGCTCCAAGTTAATTGGTGGTTTTCTGATTGAGGATTAAGATCGTGGATAACGGAAAGGCCGTTAGTATAAAATTCTGGGCGAGTAATGTTTTGAAACTTTTCCAACGTGATACTGGCAGGCAATTTATTTTTAACCACGCGCCCGTCTTGAATGATAAAAATGGACTCACTGCCTTCAAAGGGAAGTGCTAAAGGACCTATTGGATGTTTTTCCTCTAGATTAAAAATGGCCTGTACGGAAAAAAGTTGATGAATGGGATTAGTATAAATCCAACTCTCTAATCCTTTATCAGGTAAACCTAATTTTTGAAAAGTTTCTAAGGCCTGCTTTTTAAGCTGCTTTTCGTTTGGACTTAAGTTTGACCTTTCTAGGCCACCTAAAAAAGCGCGAGACCAAAATTCTGATAATTCAGCCGTGTTTTTATCTTGGACGCGGGAGCGGTCCGGGGGAGAAAAACATCTATCTGAAGGTAGATGTTGATTCTGCACAGGAATATTGTCTGAAATCTTGTCTGAAATCTTGTCTGAAATCTTGTCTGAAATCTTGTCAGAAATCATAGTGCTCCTGCTTGCAGACCATCATAACCTTCTGCTTCAAGGGTTAGGGCCAAATCTTTGCCACCAGTTTTTATAATCTGGCCATTTTTTAAAACGTGAACAAAATCAGGCACAATATAGTCGAGCAGTCGTTGGTAGTGAGTCACCATGAGAACAGCATTGTAGCGGTTTTTGAGAGTATTAACTCCTTTGGCCACAATTTTTAGTGCATCAATATCCAACCCGGAATCAATTTCATCGAGCATGGCAAGCCGAGGATTGAGAACACTCATCTGAAGTATTTCATTTTTCTTTTTCTCGCCACCAGAAAAGCCGCTATTTACCGAGCGTTCCAGAAAAGACTCGCTCATTTCAAGTAGATTAAGTTTTGGGTTAATCAATTGACGAAAAGCAGTTTCGTCCATTTCGGGCGCACCTTGGAATTTACAAACGGCATTAAAAGACTCGCGCAAAAAATTAATATTGCTTACACCCGGGATTTCCACAGGGTATTGCATGCCAAGAAAAATTCCGCGTACCGCTCTTTCAAAGGCCTCCATATCGTTGAGAGAAACCATTTTCCCGTTGTAGAGATATTCAATGCTACCATCTAAAATTTCCACAGCTGGATGACCGGCGATGGCCTTTGATAGGGTCGATTTACCACTCCCATTCGGTCCCATAATGGCGTGAGTCTCACCGGCCTTAATGGTTAGATTGAGTCCTTTTAGGATGTGCTTATCGGCAACTTTAACGTGGAGATTTTTAATTTGTAACATAACTTTTACCTTTTCTATCCAATAGAATTTTCTAATTTCATTTCAATTAATTTGACGGCTTCCACTGAAAATTCCAGTGGTAATTCTTTAAATACTCGGTGACAAAAACCGTTGACGATCAGAGAGACACTTTTTTCAGTGTTAAGGCCACGCGACTGTAAGTAAAACAGCTGATCTTCTGAAATTTTAGATGTCGAAGCTTCGTGTTCGACTATTGAATTTTCGTTTTTAACATCAATGTAGGGAAACGTATTGGCACTAGAATCGGAGCCAATTAACATCGAGTCGCACTGACTAAAATTTCTTGCCCCGCTTGCGCTAGGGTTAATTTTTACTAAGCCGCGGTAATTATTTTCACTGTGGTCTGCGGAGATACCCTTGCTTATGATGGTGCTTTTGGTATTTTTCCCAATGTGCACCATTTTAGTTCCAGTATCTGCCTGCATTTTATTATTGGTTAAGGCCACTGAGAAAAACAATCCTTGTGAGCCGTCGCCGATTAAATTGCAACTAGGATATTTCCAAGTAACTGCAGAACCTGCTTCAACTTGGGTCCAGCTAATGGTGCTGTTCTTTCCTAAACAATTTCCTCGTTTGGTCACAAAATTATAAATTCCACCTTTGCCTTCTTTGTCTCCAGCATACCAATTTTGGACTGTCGAATAGCGAATCGTTGCGCGATCGAGGGCCACGAGTTCAACTACCGCTGCATGCAATTGGTTTTCATCGCGTTGAGGAGCAGTACAGCCTTCGAGATAATTAACGAAACTATCTTCTTCCGCCACGATAAGTGTGCGTTCAAATTGACCAGTCTCCTTGGCATTGATTCGAAAATAGGTTGAGAGGTCGAGTGGGCAATGCACGCCCTTTGGAATGAAAACAAAAGAGCCGTCGCTAAATACGGCCGAGTTCAAGGCCGCATAATAGTTATCGGCCATGGGAACAACAGTGCCCAAATATTTTTTTACTAAGTCGGGATGATCTTTTACGGCTTCTGAGAAACTACAAAAAATGACGCCAACTTTCTTTAAATCTTCTTGGTGAGTTGTATGAACTGAAACGGAATCAAAAACAGCATCAACGGCCACTCCCGTTAAACGTTTCTGTTCATTGAGAGGAATGCCCAATTTTTCAAATGTTGCCAAAAGTTCAGGGTCGACTTCGCTTAGGTCATTGGCCTGGGCCTTTGGTTTTGGGCGAGAGTAGTAGTAGAGATCTTGAAAATCAATTTCTGGAATACGCAATTTGGCCCATTCAGGTCGGGGCATTTTTAGCCATTGCTGATAAGCTTTGAGGCGAAATTGTAATAGCCATTCTGGCTCTTGTTTTTTCTGAGAGATGAGGCGTACGATGTCTTCAGAAAGACCTTTGGGAAATTCTTCCGTTTCAATTTCCGTGGTAAAGCCATATTTGTATTCAGAATCAATTGTTGTAGTCATACATTAAATCCAGAGAACGTAGGAGCAGTAGTAAAAGACTGCCTAAAAAGTTGTTCAATTGTAAGTTGCTCTAAATATTTATTGAGCGTCAGGTTAAGTCGCTCAATTGGTGCAACGATATTACAGTTGCCCATCAGCTCACATTGTCCATCAGGTTTGCTGCATACGGATTCCTGATCCTTTTTTTCAATGATGCGAGTGAGTTCCATATAGGTGATCTGCGACAGTTGTCTGGCCAACCCATAGCCACCCTTGATGCCTTTAGAAGAATGGAGAAGACCAGCGTTGTTCATCGCTTGCATGACTTTGGCGGTGGTATCGAAGGGAGTTTGAAATTTATCGCAAACTTCTCTCGCCGTGGTCAGCTCGCCCACATTCTTTTCTTCCGACATGAATTTCAACGCCATTAAGGCGTACTCTACTTTTTTATTTATTCGCAGCATAAACGTTGTCTTTTTATGGCCTTGCTCAATACAACAAAATAGGTCAAAATTGAACCTATTTTATTCTACAATTAAAATAGGTTAAAATTTACCCTATTTCAAGAGTCGAATGTAAGTGTTTGTTTATACAGAAAAATGATAGTTGTGATGATTAGCTTTTTTAACCATGGTGATCTATGAAAATGAATACCATTTTAAAGCTGCTACGATTTTGGCCACCCTATTGGGGAGCTGGAGTGAGAGTTCTATCAATCACTCCCGACCTCAGTGAGTTGGTTGTTGAAATGAAGTTGGGCCTACTTAATAAAAACTATATGGGGACCCATTTTGGCGGGTCACTTTACAGTATGGTAGACCCCTTCTACTGTCTCATGCTGATCCACCATTTGGGCAAAGAATATGTAGTATGGGACAAGGCCGCTTCCATCGATTTTCTCAAGGCCAGCAAACTTCCCGTTCGAGCAGAATTTAAGCTAACTCCTGAATTTATTTCTGAAATAAAAGCGAGGGTCGCACGAGAGGGAAAGATTTTGCCGGAATTAAAAGTCAATATTGTGGATAGGGACGGAGTCTTGGTCGCAACCGTAAGCAAGACCTTGTATATTCGTTCGCGTTAAAAAAAAGTTTAACAAAGTGCATAAACTGTTTTATGAGTGCCCTTCATTAAATTTGGAGGTCTTCGGTGGAAGTGCAAGCAAACGTCGCGCAAAAGAATAAAATTTGGACAGTGATTGGTGCCTCCTCTGCGGGAACTCTGATTGAGTGGTATGACTTTTATATATTTGGCAGCTTGGCCACAATTATTAGTTCGCAATTTTTTCCTTCCCACAATAGTGTCGTAAACTTGATGTTAACTCTCGCAACATTTGCCACTGGCTTTGTTGTTCGCCCCTTTGGCGCGCTGGTCTTTGGACGCATCGGGGATATGGTAGGAAGAAAATATACTTTCCTTGTAACTCTCGTGATTATGGGCCTATCGACTACCTTGATCGGTCTACTTCCAAATTATGAAAGCATCGGTATTGCGGCCCCCATTATTTTGCTTGTCCTTCGTTTATTGCAAGGTTTGGCCTTAGGTGGTGAGTATGGAGGAGCTGCGACTTATGTTGCGGAACATGCGCCACACCATCAACGGGGATTTTATACCAGCTTTATTCAAACAACTGCGACTCTAGGGTTGTTTGTTTCTTTAGGAGTTATTTTAACTTGTAGAACCACCTTGGGTGAGGACACCTTTGCAGCTTGGGGTTGGCGTATTCCATTTTTACTCTCAATTGTTTTAGTTATTGTTTCTTATTTTATTCGCCAAACATTGCATGAATCACCTGCGTTTCAAGAAATGAAGAACAGTGGCAAAGCGAGTAAATCTCCATTGCGCGACTCTTTTTTAAATCCTGAGAATCGTCGCATGGTTATTATTGCCCTCTTTGGTGCGACTGCTGGCCAAGGCGTGGTTTGGTACACAGGCCAGTTTTATGCCCTCTATTATTTGCAAACTGTTTTAAAAGTTCCCTTTGTTATGGCCAATGAAATCATTGCGTGGGCGCTTGTGGCCGGGACGCCGTTTTTCATTCTATTTGGATGGCTAAGCGATAAAATTGGGCGCAAGAAAATTATGATGACAGGTTGTTTAATCGCGGCGCTGTCTTATATTCCGCTTTATAAAATGATGGCCTTCTACGCCGGTTACAATGCGGTTGACCCGGCCAATCCTTTGATGGCCCCTAACTTTCTAATGCTGGTTTTAATAATTTTTATCCAGGTTTTATTCGTCACCATGGTTTACGGGCCGATTGCCGCTTTCTTGGTTGAATTATTTCCAGTGCAAATTCGCTATACTTCTATGTCTTTACCATACCACTTGGGCAACGGCGTATTTGGTGGCATCGTTCCCTTAGTGGGCACTTATTTAGTGAGTCGCACAGGTGATATTTATGCTGGGCTTTATTACCCCATTATTATCGCCTTAATGACCTTTGTCGTGGGATTAATTTTTATCCATGAAAAGCGTGATGCTCAAGGCGACTTTGTCGAAGAAGCGGGCGCTTAATTTTATTGGCCTTCTGACACTGCACTCGAGAGCAATAAATAGGCCCCCAATCCGTAAGGTAAATCAGCTTTTCTTGGTAAGGCCCTATAGCCTATTTTGGGATAGGGCATAGTAAGCCAAGAAATATCGGGCATGGAAATTTGACCATTGTCTTTTGGTATCAACCGCGCGGTGAGATGCTGATAAATTTCATAACCCAAATGCTTGTAGCTTTCATCTAGCACGCCCAGCTTGGCGCCTTTGACATAGAGAAAGGCCAGCAGTGCTGTACCCGAAGTTTCTTCGTAACCGTCTCCCGGATCTGCAAGCAAAGTCTCAAACATTTTTGTTTCCGCTAAATAGTGTTTGGTACTTATCGCCAATTGACGAGTCAGCGTTACCAAATTTTCTTCCATGGAAGCGATTGAAGGATTGTGGTCAGCTTGTTGTTTTAAAGCTTCAAGCATCAGCACAAGAGAGGCACCGACCCAGCCATTGCCACGAAGCCAAAATGTATTATTTTTTGGATAAGGCCGATCTTTTTTTACGTTCCATGCGTGGTAATAAAGTTTTGTTTTTGGGTCAATCATTTTATCCGCAAAGATCAACTGCTGTTTTAGGCCAAATTGAAGCAGCTCGGGATCATTGAGCGCGATGCCTGCTTTGACCGAAAGAAGCCCGTACATCATAAGTGAATCGACCCAAATAGAGGCGGGAAAAATCTTGGCCATGAAAGTATCATTGCCGAAATGATTAATGGACCCTAATTCATTTTTTTTGGTGTGCTTAATATAATCAAGTACGCTCATTAGATTATGATGAGATTCACTGTGGCCTCGATCATTCCAGCTCATTAAAGCAGTGAGTCCGCTCGGACAACGATCGGCCCAGTCAATTTTAGGTGGATTAAAAAAATGGTGGTGCTGATAAGCTTCGATGTATTGCTCGATGGCGGTTGAATCACCAGGAGCTTGTTTGGCCCAAGTGAGAAGGCCAAATAACATGATGGCCTCGCTCCAATCCCATTTTAATTTATAGGCCTCGTGGCTTTTCAAAATTGTGTGGGCCATCCTTTGTGCCGGTGTAGTGTCATGCAAAGCAATATTGGTAATGCGAATATTGTGATTTTGGCGTTTTTTCCCGCAAGAAATATCAAGTGGTAAAATATGGTTTTTGTAACCACTGACATGAAAGCGCGCATACCAAGTATGTTTAAACTTTGTGGCGACAAATAGAAGTGGCATCGAGAGGTTATGATTCACCGGAGCCGTTTTACATTTCAAGACGATGGGAACAAGTCCATCCACCACAAGGCCATTGGCGATCGGAGACAAAAAATCTAGGTTTTTCTGGCGCGATTTATTTTTGGCCATGGCCTCGTTCATAAACAAGATCGTAAAAAGCAGTAAGAGCTGTAAGGACGATGTTGTTAACTTCATAACTGTAAAACCTTTCTTTCGGGATTTAAATTGCGGGACGAATTCAAATGAATAATTGATTGAGTTGAGGGTAAGTCAATGGTGATATGGCCAGGTTCGATAACATTGAGAACATCACCTTGAAATAAAGGCCAGCGGGAAAAATTTCGTTCTACGCTTTTGCCATTTATTTTACTTATTTCCCACTTTAAGCTTTTTGCAATAAAGGGATGGTGGAAATCAAATTCTACCTCAAGGCCTGTAGATGTCTTATAGCTGCTGCTTTTATGGTAACTAAATTTTTTAGGGGCCTTTTGAATGTGCGCTGCAAATTCTTCTCTCGAAATTTCATTGCTGGAGCGAACTTCAAACAGCCCAAAATTTTCTGCCTTTGAACCACAATCATACCAGCGGCAATCTTTTTTCCAAACGGCTAAACGAATGCCCAAATTAAGTGGACAATCTTTATCGAGGTTAATCAAAGTCCAAGGGCCCATGGAGCTTAAACAAGAAGGGGGGTAGTGGGAGGGAATAACGACATTGAGGCCACAGGCCATATTGCGGTAGACGCAAGTGTTTTGTCTTTTCATGCGCTCTTTGTGACCTTCAATTCTTGGCCATAAATTCCAATCGGTATTTTGATCCATTGAAGGAATCACGACAGAGGGACGGGCCCAACCATCTTGCTCTTTGGTGAGATAATCAAGTTTGTTGAGATAATGCCCGCCTGCCGTCAATGTAAAATCTTGGTGCTTGAAATACATTTCTACTGCTTCGTGATTGAGTTTTTGAAACAGGCCTTGGCGAGGGGGATGGAAATTGAGGTCGAGAATTCCGGCCTCTATTTCATTTCCATTAAGGGCCTGGGCCATCATGGTCGAAGTTCCATAGTGGACTTCATAATTTTGTGCAGATAAAAATTGGAGCTGACCTACAACTAGGGCCATGCGTGGATGCTCCGAATCTCCAGGAATAATTGAAGTCAAAGAATCATAGGCAGGCTGGCGGCGAAAAGGAACACTTCGTCTGCCTTGATTGCTGGCAATCATAAACATGGTATTCAGCATATCTAAAATCATTTGGGACTTTAGACGAACGGGTTCGTCCTCGGCGAATTGTGCCAAGTTTTGCAACGCCATGATGGTATAATTTTGGTATGGCCTCGAATTGTATTCTTCAAACCAAGTGACAAAGAATTGTTGTAAATGATTGAGCATCCAAGTTTGCATGCCATTAGTGAGATTGTTGTAAATAGCATTTTTATTACTTGCAGGATGATGAAATAATAATTGGTTGGCCAAGTAGCGCGAGGACTCCGTCATCAAAATATGATTTTCCGTATCGCGATGGCGACCACATATGCCCAGCCAAAAATGGGTATAAGGTTTATTGCCTTTAGTCGGCACAAGTTCAAACAACGCGCGGTCGAAGGCCTCCTTCGACAATGGAACGCGCGCCATGGTTTTACTTACGTAGAGTATCCGCATTAAATTTTGTAACATGAAATCGTAGTCGCCTACGCGTTTGCAAATCTTAAGATCAATATCCGTTCCCACTTTGGCATAAATTTTCGCTTCAGGGTCCAATAGCCTTTGATTGACGGTTTCGACATCCACACCCAAAATCATTCTTGCCGTGGCCGTTGATGCTAATCCATTGCCCTCGCGCGACTGGAAGGTGGGAACTTCTTTCTTCACAAAAAAATCTAGGACTCGCTCGCGTCTAAGCGAATAGAGATCTTGAGATTCTTTAGTCGTTCGTGCAGTGGGAATTCCTTTTAAATCGACACCGGCCAAAGTACTTTGGGCCATAAAAAATATGGCACTTCCAAGACCAAACGCTGACCGCAATTGAAAAGAAAACGTCCTATCCATGGCCATGGTGAAACCTCCTGTCACACTGGTCTTTTGAATAAAATCTGAATAAATTTAATTATGCGAGATTATGATTTTTTTTCATCTCGCACTGTCTAATGCTCGAGGGAATTAGGTGGGTATTGAATGGCCCTGGTTTGCTCGGCATATTCCATCCAAAGTGGATAAAAATTTAGATTTGAAAGATTTTTCCCAAAAAAAGTATCTTTGGCCCAGGTAATTTTATTTTTTCTTCCTTGAAAGGGGCCAAGGAAACTTAAACCACAACTTTGAACGAGAGATTCTGCAGGGTTTATGGCAAAAGGCCCATCAACTTGGGGAGCTCCCGTGGCCAACATTTGGTAGTTATATCCCCACAAATTGTTGAGCCAGTGAGGTTGTTTAATTTTCACCTGGAACATTTTTGCATTGCGATTATTGGCGACCTCAATATCAAATTGGTTTTTGGTCATTAAATTTTGGGTCACGGTTATGGCCTCGTTATCAATTCCCCAAATCTCTTTGGAAGCCAAGCGCGGATGGATATGAGTTGACCCTGCATAGAGGTGATAGAGTAAAAGATTCTCTGGAGCAGGATTATTTCTTCTTCTGAAGGCCTTGAGTGCATCATAAAAATTTTCAAAACCAAGATTTTTTGATCTTGAAACAAAAGTCACGATATAGACTTCGCGAAACGACCCCATGTCTGTGTCAAGGTAGTCATAAATTGAAATGGCCATAAGGGTTTTGGACATCCCGCCGATGGTGATTGGATATACTTTGCGAGAATTATTTTGATGATCAAGTTGCAATTTTTTTTGCATGAAATTTAATTCTGCCAGGCCATAAACAGTGAGGAAGCGTCCATTTCTGGATCTGGTTGGTAGGGGAATGGCAGTACCATCGGAAAGAATAAAGGGAGCTTGGTAGGGAGGAAAATTAAAATTGCTGCAGTAGAAATTTTGAGCAACTTCTTTTGAAACGCTGGCATTGGTTTCGCCTGACTTCAATGTGAAGAGAATTAAAAAGAAAAGAATGGGGTATGTGACGATGTTAGGTTTAGGAACCGGCCAAAGCATTGGGAAATCCTTTTTCCAAAGAGACAATTATTTTCGAAATAAGTGTGCTGAAGTATTAACTCTTTGTCATCTCTTGCTCGATCGTTTTACCGGCAAACAGTCAGAAATAAGACGGCCTGTCTTATTGGCGCCCAAAAATGACGGAAAAAACCACGTAACATGTTGAAAATACGTTTGGGTATTTGGCTTGATTCTTGCTTTTTTAAGGACTTGGAGTCTGGGAAAAGGGGTTAAAAATGAAACAAAATAGGCACCATTTGAGGCAGTTTTTTTGCCTGACTTTCATCCTTATTTTCTCCTCTGTTTTAGCAATATCTGTGCACGCCGGCGTCATGATTCTTTCCAATGAAACGATTGCAGGAACACCAAGTGTGGCCAATGAACGCCAAGGATTTGACTTACCCTTTGATGGCAGTAATGGCAGCGGACAAATTTTTTATCAATGTCTCGATTCATCAAGGGTCATTGGCTGTACCCAGGCCGACTGCCAACTTTATCGCGTGGGGACTGGGCAACAATTGGGTTGCACCGAAAATGCTTGTGCTGTTTACAGGCAACTTCCCGGTCGCCAACTCATTTGCACCAAGCTCAATTGTCAGTATGTTCTAGAGAATGGAACAGCGGCCTATTCAACTATTTGGGGCACAGACGGACAACAAATTTTGCGTTTTACCAAACTCCTAAATGGCCAATACTACTGTCATACAGGTGGATGTAGTGTGTATCAAAAAATTGGAGGCAATCGCGTCGCTTGTCACGAAAAGGGCTGCCAATATTTTGGAGTACAAAACAAAATTATTGGTTGTAGTAAGCGCGAATGCCAGTACTACACACCACAAATAAATCAAGAATTCCGTTGCTCGGGTGAGGCCTGTTATTTTAAGGCCTTTGCTAAAAATTATCAGATGGCCTGTGATGCCTACCGCTGCCATAGTGTGTATACGGGATCCAATTGCCGCTTGCCTGTTATCGAAGGCTGGCGCTTTTTTTAATGAATGGGAAATTACATGCGCTCAGGGCTTTCAATGCCTAGAACGGCCAAACCTTGTTTCATCACTTTGGCCACAGCGCTACTGAGGGCCAAGCGCGCCTTTTTCAATTCCTGGTCTTCAAGTTTTCCAATTGGGCATTCAGCATAGAAATTATTAAATAATTTGCCCAAGTCGTAGAGGTAAGAACACACCAGTGGAGTTTTAAACTGCAAGGCCGCCTCGACCACCGTGCTATTAAATTGCGCCAGATGGGCCAACAACGAAACCTCTTGCGGTAAAATCAATTTAGAGAATTGAGCGCTGCCGAGATCGGCCATTTGTATTTTATTTAACAGGGAATTTATTCGAGCGTAAACATATTGCAAGTAGGGTCCAGTTTCACCATCGAGTTTGAGCCACTCACTCATTTCAAAAACTATTTTGCGCGAATTATCCATTCGGATCATGCCATACTTGATCGCACCGCCAGCTATTTGTCTGGCCGTCGTGGCAATTTCTTGATCGCTCCAATCTCCGCGGTATTTTTCCAAATAATCAGTTTTAATTTTATTTTCCATTTGTTCAATCAAGGCCTGCAATGGAACAATATTTCCCTTTCTGGAGCTCATGGCCCCATCTGGTAGTTCTACGAAATCATATTGCAAATGGTAGCAATCTTGGGCGTGTTCAAAACCGATTTTTTCTAGAACTTTAAACACTTGCTTAAAGTGGTGGGCCTGGCGTTTATCAACCACGTAAATGCTGCGATCAATGGGATAATCTTGGAATTTTTTTTGGCCCAAAAGAACGTCTTTGGTGGCATACAGTCCGGTCCCATCAGATTTTATAATCATGCAAAAACCAAGACCGTCTTCATTTAAATCCATGCCGATGGCGCCTTCGCTTTTAATCAATAGGCCTTTGGAAAAATAGTCTTGGGCCAACTTCAGACTTGGGGAATCGCACTCGGATTCCCAGTACCAGCGATCAAATTTCACCCCGGCCCAAGCATACACTTGTTGCATGAGCTCTACGGACCATGGTTTTGTTTCCAACCATAGATCGTAATAAGGACCAGATTTTCCTTCTAGTTGTTTTAAAATCGCTGTTAATTCAGCACGGTTTTTTTCTTCGTCAGGTGTGCCTAATTGGTCTTCCAATAAATTATTGGCTTTGGAATAAAGTTCGCCAATCCAAGCGCCTTTAATTTTTTTCCCATCGTATGCGGGATTAAATTTTTTATAGTACCAAAGACACTTGGCCACATGGGTGCCGACATCGCCAGGATAAGTTGTGGCGAAAACTTGATGACCGCTATAGCGAAGCAGGCGGACGAGTGCATCGCCCAAACAAAGATTGCGCATATGCCCCACGTGTAGTTCCTTGTGGGTATTGGGCTGGCTATATTCCACCATGACTGTCGGGGCCACTTGCAAAAAATTCGGGTGGAAAAAATTTTCACTTAAGATTGGTAGGACGACTTCTTCGCCATAAGTTGCTGAGGAAATTTTAAAGTTGAGATAGGGGCCTGCGGCACTACAGGATTCAACGATGCTAGGATATTTGGCCGCGGCAAGTTTGCTGGCAATAACAGGAGGACCTAACTTAAGGGCCTTAGCTAAGGGAAAGCAAGGAAAGGCAAAGTGGCCTAAGTTCAAATCAGGTGATCGCACGATGGCATTATAAATTTCTTCAACAGAAAGATTAGTTTGAAAGAGGAGTTCAACATTTTGGCGTAGCGACTCGGCCAATTTTTTTATAATGCCATGGTGCAAAGATTTGACGGCCTTTTTGCTTTCCTGCTTCATGTTCTGCCTATGGAATCTATGGGTAATTTATTTAAGGGTTGTCACGTATGAACTATTATATGACAATGAGCGTGAAGAGGAAAGGGAAATGCTTGATCGAGTTACTTTGACATTTTTTTTATTACTGCTTTGGTCGGTGAGTTTAAACGCCCAGGATGCCGTAAGTGAGCAACAAGAAGACAAAGAAGGGAAAAGTAAGCCTAGCATATCCCCGCGTACGAGTATCGGCGACGAATACAAAGATAAAAGTATGCAAGTAAAGCAAATTGGCACTGAGGAAGTCTATCGTCCGGCCAGACGAATTTCTAAAAAATATTTCGAAGGCAACACGCTCATTTATGATTGTGTGGCCAGGCACTATGCTTGTGTTGATTCCGTTTCCCTCGATCGTTGTAAAGAGGATCGTGAACTGGCCTTGCGGGAGAAGAAATTAAAAATATTACCTTGTGCCCCTCTTAAGGAATTTAAGACTTTTATCTCTTGTGCGAAGGAGCAAGAAAAGCTTCAAGAGCGACGATTTAATCGGGAATTTTGTGTCATAAAAATTGATTCTGCGGCGAATTAATAGGTGTCTTGTTCTAGTGACTTTGCCATTAGAATGTGAGGGCCGATGTCAGAAAGTTCAAAAGGCGCACCAATTTTCTTAAATCCCACCTTCTCATAAAATCCCAGGGCACTCATTCTGGCATTACACCAAACCACCGTACAAAAATTCTGTTTTATAATCGGGAAGGCCATTTTAAGCAACTCGTGGGAGTAACCTTTGTGCTGGTGCTCGGGTAGAGTGGCCATGCCGCGCAAGCGAAAGTGGTTTTCGCCACTCATCAGGGGATGCTTTTCAAAATAAAAAGAGGCCACGCTTACAAGTTTATTATCGACGAAGGCACCAAGATGGAAAGTTTGCTCATCATTATCGCCTGGAAAAACACAAGCTTCGATGGGTTTACCTTGGCGCAACATTTGTTGCCGCAGAGGTAGCGTGTCTTTGGGGTGGACTCGTAAAACTTTCACTTTAATATCTCAATAGTTGGGCCACTATAATAGCATCGAGCGAGCTTGGCCATGAGAGAATGCTTGAAAGATTTACTCGTAATTAGGCTGACTAAATTAAAAACTGCCCGAAATTTTAAATAATTTTTCCATAGAAATGCGTGACAACGTGGCCGAGAACATTTCAAAGATTGGAGAGGGAATTTTACTGTAGGGCCCCTGCCAGGAAGCTGTGGTAAAGAAAAGGCAATTGGACGACGATCGACCAGGTGCTTCAGCTACATAGATTGTGCCACTTAAATTTTTAAGAAAGCCCTGCTCAAAGGAAAATGGATAAGCTCCTGGGCCAGTAATGCGTGGAATTTTAAAGCTCAAAGACATATCAAACGGCATCAAGGTGTGGCTTAAATAAAAATAAACTTCCTTTTTTTGTTCGTCGTAGCGAGATTCTTTGATGAAATCGATATGGTTTTTGAAGCTTTCATAACGAGAAAGGATGCCAAGGGCCCTAGCACAAGATTTTTTGTGTAATCCACTGATATCGAATTTTAAGGTCTGCGCCTCTCCCTGTATACCGATTTGTTCCCCTTTGATGGTTTCTACCTGCGAATTTGTCACGACTTCATAATCCTTAACCAATTTTTTTTGCGGGCCTGAAATTGGCAAGGTTTCAATGGACAGCTCTTGGGGTACAACTTCCTTAGAAACTGCAAAACTCGAAAGGCATGAAAGTGAACCTAGGACTAGGCACCGAAAAAAAATTTTTTGATTCGAGAAATGGTCAAAAAAAAGAAAAAAATTTCGCATGGCGTATTTCCAGAAATGGGTGGGCCTCTTAACCTGTAGTTAAATTTTCGAGGCCAGTTGTTATTGGGATAGTACCACAAAAGTGGCCATATCGTCAGGGTTAAACTATGGAAATTGAACAGGTTAAACGACGCGGTAAAGCCGTGGATGCCATCATTGAAAGCAAAGACCAGCGTTGGCATTGTCGCAATCGAATCACCTTAGTGTTTGGTTCCAATGATGTTGAAGATTTGGAAACTTATATTTATACCGATAACGGCGTGCAATTTCGTACCGTGAAATTTCATCAGGCCAAGAGTAAGGCCATCGAAGAAATTCTTGATAACTGTATTGATGAATATTACCGAGGAAATGTGACTGAAATCCACACCACGCTCGCTGATGATAACAAGCGTGTGGCGGTGGAAGATAACGGAATTGGATTTCCGCACGATAAGATCGAGCAGGTTTACACGGAATTTAGAACTGGCTCAAAATTTAAAGATGATGAAGTTGATGAGAAGGGATTTTTGCATCGAACTCTTGGACAAAATGGACTTGGCGCCGCCGCCACGTGCCTAACCAGCGATGAGTTTACCGCGCGGGTGAGGCATTTTAATTCAGGCCAAGAACAGACATACACTTTCCTCGATGGCGCGCTAAAAAGTAATAAGACTCGCCCAAAAAACTTTAAAGGTCATTCTGGCGTTCGAGTTGAATTAGTTTTATCTAAAGAAGTTTATAAAAATAATATTATCGATCGCGATTTACTTAGGAAAAGGATCATTGATTTGGCCTATAACAATCCAGGCCTTCAATTTACTTTCAACGGTGAACGCTACCAATTCAAGAAGGGTCTTTTTGAGTTGGCCCAGAAAATAGATCCTGCCTCTGCTGTTTTATTTGGTGAAGAGAGTGTGGTTTTTGAGGCCACTACGGCCAAGGGTGCTCCGGCCAAAGGAAAAATTGATATTACCATGGCCTTGTGTCTCGATAAAAAAAGTGAAGAGCGTGAGAGATTTATTTCTTTTGTTAACTCAACACCGACCTTTGATGGTGGATTTCACCATGATCGCGTGCGCAGAATTTTTGTAAATACAATTAAGGAAAAATTGGAAAGAGCGACCAGCAAAGAAAAATTGAGCATGGTCGATAATGATGTGCTTACTGGCGTGACTTTTATTCTTGGCGTGACCATGCCAAACCCTCGTTTTGAATCCCAGACTAAGAGAAAATTAGTGCGTGATTCAAATTTTGAAAAAGCGATTGAAAACTTCATGAGTGAGGGGATGGATAAATTCATGAGGAAAAACAAAGAGTATCTTGACTTGGTCATGGAGCGAGCGCGCACACGCCACCGTTTTCAAGAGTTGAAAGACGCTAGTAAAATGGGCAAAAAATTCAAAAAACAGCGGGTTGAAAAGCTGCTCGATGCCAACGAAAGAAGAGACCGCTCTCTATGTACACTTTTTATTTGTGAGGGGGATTCGGCGATCGGAGGACTTCGCTCAAGTCGCGATAAATTGTACCAAGGCGGCATCGCTTTGAAGGGAAAACCCATGAACGTAAGCCAAGCATCAATCAAAGATGTTTTGGAAAATCAGGAATTCGCTGACATCATGGCCTCCATTGGCTTAACTATTGGTCAACCGAGCGATCCAGAAATTATGCGCTATTCAAAAGTTGTGTTTTTGGCCGACTCCGACGTCGACGGAGGCCATATTAACACTCTACTAACTAATTTTTTCTATACCTATTGGCCTGAGTTGTTTGGCCGCGGCTCAATCCAAATGGCCAAAGCACCTCTTTTTGAAGTTGTTACTGATAAGGGAACAACATTTTTTGAAAGCACCAAAGAGCTAGAACAATTTAAAAATAAGGGCGCTAAGATTAAGGAAATTTTTCGCAATAAGGGTCTAGGAGAAATGTCGCCTGAGGCCTGGAAACATGTTTTATCGCGAAAAGAATTTACTAAAATTGACGCCACTGACGCGGCTAAAGCAAAACAGATGCTAGACATTTGTTTTGGTAAAGACACAAACCTTCGAAAGGATTTGCTTCTCGATACAGACGCTGAAGAACAGTCAAAAAATAAATCTTCGGCCAGTGACAAAAAGAAGAGCGATAAGAAAAATAACAAAGAAAGCGTCACTAAAGCGGCCAAAAAAAAAGGTAAAAAGTAAAAAGGTAAAAAGTAGTCACAAACTTATTCGCACGTAAGTGATTTTAGAAAATAGGATCAAGGTTTATGCAAGATCAGTATCTTCACAGTATGGAATCAGTTCCCCTCGATCAAATCGTGAAGGAAGAATATAAGATTTATCAAATTTATACCTTAATGGATCGGGCCATTCCCTATTTGGAGGATGGGCTAAAACCGGGACAGCGAAGAATTCTCTATACTCTTTGGCGCAATCAATCCAAAGGTCTCATGAAGGTTTCTTCTGCCACTGGCCTTGTTTTAACTTTGCATCCTCATGGTCCTGCCTCGGTTGAATCAGCGATTGTTAATCTTGCTCAGGATTATACCTTTTCAAATAATTATCCATTAATTGATAAAAAGGGATATTTTGGCGAGCGAATGGAAACCACACCTGCTGCCAGTAGGTACATTGAATGTAAGCTAGGTAAAATCGCAGAGATGCTGGTTTTTGAGGATATGAACCAAGTGCAAATGGTTCCCAACTATGATGAAAAAGTCATGGAGCCTGTGTCTTTTTTGCCTAAACTTCCGTTGATGTTACTTAATGGGTCGGAGGGTATTGGAACAGGATTTTCAAGCGCGATTCCTAGCTTTCATCACTCCGACATTGTTGAGTCAATGATCAATTTTGTGGAATATGGTAAGCCTAAAAAGCTTCGCCCTTATGTTCACCAATATAATCAAAAAATTGAAATTGATGGGCAAGGTCGCCTGCTCTTCAATATGAAAATTGAAGAAAAGGGTGAAAAAGTATTTATTACTGAATTACCGCGCGGCTATGATGCGGCAAAAGTTTACCGCCATCTCAATAAACATATTGATAGCGGTTTCTTAAAAGATTTTATCGATAATACCGTTGATAACGAAATCTCTATTGAATTGATGTTTAAAAAGGGCCAGCGCCCGCCCATGGAAGAGATCCTCAATACGGTTGCCTCTTCTAGTTCTTTTGTTCCCAATTACACGCTTATTAGCGAGCGCGGGGTAAAAATACTTGGTGGTCCTGAAGAGATCATCGAAATTTTTACCAAGAGGCGCTTGCACGTCGTTAAACGTCGCTACGAACTATTAACTCTTGAATATACAGATAAGATTACTCAGCATAACGAGATTATTAAATTCATAAAAAATAAAGAATATGAAGTCGCGACTAAGAAGAAGAACCGAAAAGATTTCGTGGATTATTTGATTAGCGGAAAATACAAATATGCTGATTATTTGGCCGATATGCCTATCTACCGCATGACCAAAGAAGAAGTTGAGAAGCGGAAACTTATGGTGGAAGAAGATACAAAACTGCTAAACGAATACAGGCGAATCGCCGGTTCTAATCAAATGGTGGCCAGGAAATTAATTGAGGAGCTTCAGGACGTCGACCAGAAGATGACTGAATTGATCAAGAAGCGAGATCAAGAAAAGCTTGAAATGCGCAAGGCCATCGAGAAGAAAAATAAGAAAAAAGGTCTCTAAATTGTCGCTAAACTAGGGCAAATTTCTCAGGTTAGGGCAAATTTTTAAGTTTGTGAAAATATTCATTTAACAAAATCCGTTTATCTGCTAACCTATGAATAATTAGTGGTTTATTTAGTTTGTTTTCATGGAGGAAACAACATGAGCTTAACCAAAGCTGACATCGTAGAGCGCGTCTACAAAGAAGCAGGTTTTTCCAAGAAGGAAGCTGCTGATCTAGTTGATTTAGTTTTCAAAGTTATGAAAGACACTTTGGCCAAAGGCGAGAAAGTTAAAATTTCTGGCTTTGGAAATTTTTCTATTCGCGACAAAGCAACGCGAGTCGGTCGAAATCCACAGACTGGTGAGGCCATGGAAATTTCTGCTCGAAGAGTTCTTACTTTTAAACCTTCGCAAGTTTTAAAAGAAGATGTTACGGCCAGATACGCTCACCGTCTTGATGAGCAAGGTAATGAGAATAAATCTTTGCCGGCCAAAGAAGGAACTTCTCGTGCATTGTCTTCTTTCATGTCCAACACTGAAGACCCAGAAGATGATAATGACGATCATTTAGATGATCACGACGAATAGAGGTCACTCTATGGAACAAGACGTCGCTACTGAAATTCCAGATAAAAGTATGTTTAAGCTTGATGAAGTCTGCACTATGACTGGACTTAAGCCCTACACTTTAAAATTTTGGGAACAAGAATTTAAAGAGTTGAAGCCAATTGTAAGCTCCTTTGGCAAAAAGCTTTATGGCCATCATGATTTGCGGATTTTGAATGAAATCAAAAATCTTCTTTTCATTGAAAAGATGACCATGGAAAAGGCAAAAGAAATTTTACCCGGGCGTCTCATTTCCACCGGATTAAAAGAACTCAAGGCCGCACTTGAACAAAAAGTTGAAGCACCAATAGAGGCCACACCTGTTGCTGCTTCTGTTGAGCCTCCTGTTGACGCTTCTGTTGCCCCTTCAGAAGCAGTGGTTGAGAGTGCGCCATCGTCTGAGTTGCCGCCACCTTTTGTGGCAGAAAGTGCAGCTTCAGAAGCAGCCGAAGTGGAAGTGGCGACTGAAATTGTTACTGCTCCCATCGAAGTACAAGCAGAATTAAAAGCTGAAATGTCTTTGGAAGAAGCTGCTATTTTGATTTCAGATGTTCCGATTTCAGAAGAGAGTGAACCACTTCCTCAAGTAGAATTGCAGCAAGATCAGGTGGCCATGGAAAGTGGCATTTCTGAATTGGAAATTCTTATTGCAGAATTGGAGCAAGATCGGCTTCAACTCGAGTCTATTTCTCAATCGGAGAAAAGTTTGGATTGGCTTGGGGATGAACCGTCTTTTGTTTTAACTGAAGTAGGACCTAGTGTTGGGCCGGAAGAAATTCATCCTGCTGCAATGGTGAAGGATAATTTTTCCAAGAAGGCCGAATTAAGACAAGAGTTGGAATCAATAATTAATTCCATTCAAAAGCTACAAATAATAGCTCAGTACTAAACTAAGGCATTGATTAAGTTTTCAAGTTCCTTTTGTGATGGGACTTGGCGCAGGCCTTTTACATGCTCTTTTATAACATCACTAATAGTAATTAATAATTCAGCTTTGCCTTTATCTAACTGCATTTTTAGCTTTTGAATATATGGTTCCCAGACTTGGGCCAGATTGTCTAATTTATGGGTTTGGCGGATTCTTTTTAAATCAGAGCAATTTTTTAAAAGTAAATCTGAAGTTTGATTAAAGTTATTTGGCCAGGGATTAATGGCAAGTTCATGGTTGGCCATTAATTTTTTGCCTTGATGTGAACCCCTATTTATTACATCACCGTGTTCTAAAAGTTCGAGGAGGTCATCGAGCAATTGAAAAATAAGTCCCAAGGATTTTCCGCCGCGCCAAAGATCCTTATAGAGACCTTTGCCAATTTTCTCACCATCAAAGGCCAAATGTCCTGAGACCAAACAAAATTGAAATAATCTTGCGGTTTTAAGTTCGTGGATTACAGCAACTGAAGCTGGATTTTGCCTGGCCTCGGCTGACAAATCCATAAATTGTCCAAGGACTAAACCTTTGGGGCCCAAGCAGTGACCCATAAGAGATAAAATCTGAGTTAGCAATGAAGAATTCTTTGATTTAACTTGGCCTAGCATTTCATAGGACATATTAAGTAGAGCGTCGCCAGCGAGAATGGCCTGCCACTCCCCAAACTGCTTGTGGGTCGAGGCCTTTCCGCGCCTCAAATCATCATTATCCATGGCCGGTAAATCATCATGGGCCAAGGAATAGGCGTGGTGCCATTCGGCCGCAATTGCTAGGCATAGGGCATTGGCTGTCTTGTCTATAAGCTCTTTGTTTATCATTGTGGGTTCTTGGCCAAGAATTTTTAAATGGGAAGACCAAGATTGGTTTAAAGCGATTGGGCCTGGATTAAGGGACTTCGGAGTGGCATCTAAAAATGCGGCCATCACTAATTTAGGCCTAAAAATTTTTCCTGGGGGAAAAACAGCATAGTTCAATGTTTGAGAGAGAGGGTGATTTGGACAGAAAAATTGATGAGAGAATTTTAGAATTTCTATAAAATCGTGTTCAAAATCGCCCGACCATTTTTGATTTTTTAATTTTTTAGACAGAAATTGATGAAAAGACATTCAATCTTCCTAGGCACAGGGTCTTTGAATTTTATTCAGGGATTTATAGCAGGGATGGTTGGGGAAAGGCCAATGCTCCTTTGATGGTAAACTGGTAGCGGCCGGACACTTGCTGCTTGGAGGCCAATAGAAGTTGGATAATCGAAAATTGCTCCAAAAAAGTGCTGCTAAAAGCAATTCCACCATTGATGTCGAGCATTGAATTGTCCAATACCTGTTGGTTGAGGTTTATTTTGCCTTTGCCAGTAATACTAATGGGAGATTTTCCATCGCCAATGGAAAAATTTTGTATTTGAAGCGTTCGGCCATCATCCATTTTGGCGCGAAGGGACAATGTTTTAAAAGGTAGTTCAGGTAGCAGGAAACTTTGAACCTCCATAGGATTGGTAATGAAATTTTGCGATTGCAAGGATAGATCTACGGCATTGAGGTTTTTGCCTTTTAGTTCAACTAATCCCTCTATCAAAATATTCCCTTTGATAGGGTTATCGCCCAATATCTCTTGTAGAAGAGGGCCGCTTATATCAGTCTCAGGTATTTTTAAGACTGACTTGAAAAGGCCCTGCGAAAAATAGATTTTTACTTCTTTGGTTAATGTCTTGGCCGTGATGCGAAAGCGAATACCAGGAGGTAAAAATGAAGGGCCAACAAAGTGGACACCCACTTCGGTAAATTGCATTTCCTTTTGAAGAGGGGAGCACTGAGAGGGAAGGGATAAATTTTTCAATTCTGCGCCTGGCAATAAATAACTTACGTCCAGACTTTTGTAGGTGAGAGGACAGTTCGGTAAACCCACGAGGGCCATGGCCAATTTCTGCTCTATAAAATCTCGAAGAGGGAAATTAAAAAATAACCCTGCAAATAAAAACAGAGTGGTAAACAAAAAGATTTTTATTTTTGAACTGTTAGATATTTCGTAAGCCAATTGCGCCTGGTCTTCAGGCATTTGGGGTTGGGAGAATTGGTTTTGAGAAGAGGGATTTTGTTCCATCGTGCTATCCTAAAAACCGCCACCACGTGAAATAATGGATAGTCCGAGATGGCCACCCAAAGTTAAATTTTTATCATTACGCTCTAGGCGCATGTTTTTTACTCTAAATTTTTCAACATTCATGAGACCATTGAGCAAATTGGTAAAATCACTCATGGCGAGACCTTGAAATTTTAACTCCAAATCTGCACCCTTTATATTTTCGGAGTCGATTGTTGGCGTGAAGTTTGTGATCGTGACTTGGTTTTGGGGAATGCTGTAACGACCTAAAATTGATTTCAATTTCACAGCGGCTTCACTTTCGGAATTCAAGGCCACAGGTGCCAAGACTTGAACACCAGAGGAATCGAGAATATTTTTTGCTCTGACATATTGGTCAAAAGTTTTAATAAGATCTTTTTTTTCTTGGATTGAAGTGCGAAGACCGGAATTGCTCCAAAGTAGAGGGATCACAATCAGAAGGGGAAAAAATACAATTGATAGATGAATAATTTCACTAAAAAGTTTTTTTTCCTTTTCGCTTAAGTTAGAAAGAATTTCCTGTACTTGATTGTATTCAGGGCGAGCTTCAACGATGGCCACTTTAGAAGCGATGAATGTGTCTAAGTCGCGCAAAAGACTTTTTTTCATACAACTGTTCCTCAAGTCCCGTCAAAAACCAAAGTCAGGGTCAGCCCATCTTTTGAAAGATTTTTCGATGCAATTTTAAGTGTTGTTGTCTCAACATAGTCAGCGACTCTTTTCAATTCGAGTGATTCAGTCGATTTAATAATAACCTTGGCCATCCCATCTATGTTTTCAAATAAACTCACGTCGACCTTTTGGTTACCGTTGAGTACTTTTGAGATATCGCTGAGGGCCTTAACGGCATTTATTTTCTTGGCCGCACTTAACTCCGAAACTTCTTGGGCGATGGCCTTTTCTTTTTTTGCCAAAACAGGTGTTAAACGATCGGGTCTTGTTTTATAGGTTCTTTCTTCCTTGGAATTTAATCCAAGTTGGGGGTTTTTTAAAACAGAAGCGACGAAGGTATTCACTTGTTTTTCGTCTGCAAAAAGGAAAATTTTCTCTACGAGCAAACCAAAACAGAGAATAAGAGAGAGTATGAGTGTTCGGGTTGTGAGATAAGCCGTCGACTGAAGAGGTATTATTTCCTGGTGTGATGTGGAGTAGTCACCTCTTAGTAGGTTCGGAAGTGTGGCCCCTTTGACATGAGCGAGTGCTCCTATGATCGCCTGGCCATAGCTTGCCAATTGTCCGCCTTCAAATTTGCGCCCTTTGGAAATAAAAAATTCAGCCAAAGGCAATTCAGAACAGGGAAGTTCAATTTTTTCGCCCATGAAATTAAGAAAATTGGGAACTCTGGCACCACCACCGGTCCAATAGATGAAATTGACCTGATATCCCTGTTTTACTTTTACAGAAACTAAAAAACGTCTTAATTCGAAAACTAAGTTTAGTGCTTCTTCTTTCATGACTTGGGCAAACACATTTTCGTCTTTTGAAGCGGTTTGCAATTGAGATTCTGTAAGAAAAAATGCATTTTGATGCTTGTAATTGTGAGCATCCACATCGGAAATTTTGTAGGCCCTGGCGATGGCCTGTTCAAAATTTTTACCACCAAAAGCGATCGTATGTTTATTGATGAGGTTTCTGCCCCTATAGATTGTGACTTTTGTAGTGGTATGTCCTACGTCAATGATGGACCATATTTTTTGTTCAAATTCAGCCGTGCTGGCAGATTCTTCACTTTGCTCCGTAAACCATTTTACAAATTCTTGTTGCAACATGGTCAGAGAAGTAAATAGGTTGGGGAGGACGCCGTTATTCTTTAAGGGGCCATAGAGATTGGCCATATCTTTGTGAGTTATATACTCCACTAAAACATCAAGTCCTGTTGAAGACTTCTCAAACTTTTTCAGCAAATGTAAATTTTCAATTGAATAGGGAACTGATTCTTCGAGCTGATGGGGAACCATGAGCTCGGCCTTCTTTTGAGATTTAATGGGTAATGATAGATTCCTAAATGAAAGATAAAAATCTGGCACGATAAAAACAGTTTTATCTTTGTTTTGACCGTCATCCATTAAATTTTTGAGAATTTCTAAATGATGATGATGAAAATAAATTCGATCAGAGACAGGCGCTGGTTTATTTTCACCTTCCTGCTCAGATGAACCAGTTTTTGGTAGCTCCGCTAAAGGTTTAATTGCTGGAGTTAATTCTTCAAAAAACTCGAGTAAGGTTAGACCTTGGCGATCGACCCTAAAGCGCGCAATTTTAAGTGAATAGCTACCAAAATCTGCTATCAGAATATTCATGCTTTAAGTTTAACAGACTAAAAACGACTGTCTAGAACTTCTCGCAAATCTAGGAACGAACAATTTTAGGGGAGTCGATTACTCAAGAACTATTTCGACCACTCGCGGTTCCATTAATTGCATGGGAGGTTTTTTTGTTGCTTCTTCTGCTTTACCGGTCTTACTTTCATCATCTTCTGACTCGTCGGGAGTAGTGACTCCATCTTCGTTGGGTTTCTTTTCACCTTTCTTTTTGCTTTTGGGCGAGGGTAAAACCGGAAGGTCGACAAAGGCCGTAATCGTGTAAACTGAGCGGCCATATTCACCTTTACTAACTACTTTAAATAATTTCCCTGCCACGCCAAGCCGAATACCGGCATTCTCATATTCCTTGATGCGATCATCGTAGCTTTTTTCGTCAACTAAATTGAGTTTTTTAACCATCGCATCTTTAAAATCGCCGGCCGATTGAAATTCTTGCGGGGGTTCACCTTCTGCTTCATTACCATTTTTAAATTTAAAATAATCAGCGATCTGTTCATCTGTGAGGTTTGGAAATAGCGCCTTTAATTGGGCCTTGGTGAGTTCATTGACTGGCAATATGGTCACCTCGTGCACGGTTAAATTATCTTTAATAAGATCGATGATCGGGTCGTCCCATCCCTTTAATAAGTACATTTCAGAAATGGAGGTCATGGGTGCATGCTTGGGGATCGTATTGTCTTCCTGATACCTTCCAGCAATGTCACTGATTTCTGGGCCTTGAAGTCGGTCGGCATCGTTGACATAAAATTTTAATTCTTTAACTAGGAGAGAAGGGTCAATATTTCCATAGCGAGCATCAAAGGCCTCATCCTTTTCCCGTTTATCAGTCAACGCACGAGTAAGAGAATCAAAAATTTGTTTTTCAATATATTCATGGGGGGGAAGCTTTTTTTTGTCATCTTCCTTGTCGCCTGAAGAATCATCAAAAGATTTCTCCGATTCCTCTTCCTCCTTATTGCCTGCCGGGGGAACACGCATAGCGTTGGGATTCAATAGCCCATTGACTGGGGTAATTGTAATCACAAGTTTTCCAAGCAAGGCCACTGATTTTTGGAAATCCTGAGCAGCTGATCGCTGGAGGAGACTAGCTTTTTTTAGTAGTGACTCATCAAGGGGAAACATAAAGGGTTGGGTAATGATTGTTTCTAGGGTTCTTGGGCCCACGGCCTTTTTGGCCGTTTCATTCTTCTCTAAAATATTAAAACCTTCTTTATAAAGTTTGAGTTTGGCCAAAGCAAAGGAAAGTCCTGACTCCGCATTTAATCGGGCCTGGGTTAAATCGTGCTGATTGTAGATTCTGAGTTTATTCACTTTTGTTTCAAAGCTAAAATCAGCGAGTAAAAAGGCCAAGAGGGCAATCGAGGTCATGACCATTAATATGGCCACGCCTTGTTCATTCTTAGGATGAAAAAATCTTTTTGGAGATTGGCGACTATTCATCTTCATCTCCAGAGGCCGGTGGTGGTTGGCCTGCAGGGGGTGGGGCGCCGTCAGGCGGTTGGTCCCCAGTGGATTTATTCATGGCCTGGGTGTATTCCATATCGTCTTTGCCAGTTTCAAAGGATGGCCAGAGAGCTCGGATTATTCTTTCTGTTTTATGTTCAACTTCACCTTGATCCACCCAAACCAAAATTACTTTAACTATGCGCAGGCTCGTTTGATTACTAAGCGAGCGTATGGAATCAACCCAGGTTTTTCGCTCGCTTTCCCAAAAAAAGAATTCCAATGATTTTACGTTTCTTAGAATGATGGTGGGACGGACTTCGTTCCAATTGAAATCAGGGGTGTAGGGGTTAAGAGTTTGATGATAGCGAGCAAAGGCGCGACCACGTCCAGGGCCACCTTCGCTGGGATTTGGATCATCAATGAGTGCGTACTTGACCCAGGCAAAGTTTGATTCCTTGATACCTTCAAAATTTCTTTTATTGCCGGAGTAAAAAAAGGCCAGGGACTCCTTGCTCTCATTCATGATGGCCGGAACTGGGATACCCTTTTTTGAAATGGCGGGATATCTCTCTGTTGCCTGATATTTTTCCAGTGAATTGGCCATGGGGGTTTGGGGAGTTTGGCCTGTTTGTTCGGATTGTCCGCTCGCTGCATTGGAGCCAGGGGTATAGCGAACGGAATAATAGAGTGGAGAATAGATGAGAGAAAAGTCCATCTCAAAACGATGAAGAGCGCTCTCACCATCAACAAATTCCAAATCTTCTTTCAGTGTGTTGTCGCGCGTTCGAACAGAACCATCCACGAGGGAATAGACGCCAATCATGAGAAAGCTTAATAAAACGATGGCGATAAGAATTTCAAGTAAGGTAAAACCGCTTTGGTTGTCGTTAAGAATAGGGAAAGAGTGGGAAGGTTTTTGATTGTTCATAGGCCTTCAAACCTCACCCGTGCATTCCTATTGTAAATCCAGCTGGAAAGTTCGTAAGGGAAGCCAGTTTTTTTATTCTTAGTCGTCACCTTTACTTGCCAAACTAATTGTTCCATATTTTCTTTAACTGATTTCATGACCATCGCATTCACAGATGATCTACTGGCCTGAGCGCCATCACCATTATCACCACCATCCCCACCTTCTTCTGGAGATTGTTCCGAATCCTGATTGCCCTGTCCGCCTGCCAATTTACTTAAGTCGGGAATTTTTAATTTTTTATATTCGATGGTGTAATCGTAATCTGGGTAATCATCAAAAGTTTTATTTTCTTTGCTCACGGTGAGTTGGTCATTGAGTTCCGGCGGGTTATTTAAAATTTCATTAATTTTATTCACGCATAAGTTGCGCAAAACAGTTTCTTCCCGCATTTGCATCGAATCGGCCAAATTGCCACTTTGTCCGGCCACAAACATGACAGAAAAAACAGCAAAAACTGTGAGCGCAATCATGACTTCGAGGAGAGTAAATCCACCCTCGCTGGTAGCGTTCCGAGAAGAATTACAGGAATGGGAATTAGGCCATGGCCACATTGCTTTCATTGAATCCTATTTCCTTTCCATTCTTCATACATTTCTTTGGCCAAGCGATCTTGTCTTTCGACTAGCTCAACTCTCTGATCATCAGGATCATTGGGAACGGGGCGGTATACTTTTTGAACGTTACTGGTAAAGGCCTCAATTCCAATTCCTAGCACTTCCGTTTCTGTGGCAAAAAAGGCCATGCCTTCATCCTTTTCACCATTGGGGAAAAAATACCAAGAAAATTCATCACCTTGGTAAAATTCATTGGCCTTAAGTGAGGTGGCGGCAATCATACGAACTTGTTTCGGTAGGGCAATCCGATCATCGGAGAGTTCTCGCACTTTATTAAATTTCTTGTTCACTTCTTCTTGTTTCTTTAATTCTTCGGCTTCTTCAGCTTCCGATAAGACAATACTTGTATCTCTCTTCATGGGAATTACGAATTGGCCGTCGGGGCCATACTCCACAGTATAATCTTGTTTGTCTCCACCCATTTTAAAATGCATGCGCACGATAACGTTTCTTATGGCCGTCTCATTGGCAGCAAAGCGTATCGCTCTTTCGACATTATTACTGACTTCCTCCAGGGCCTGTCGGTCGGTGAAGTTCACATTCGTTACAAAATTAAAAATAAGAGTCATCAGAAACAGCGCCACGAGGATTTCAATTAAACTAAATCCTTCCTGGCGCCGCAACATATTCGACAGGTCTTGAGTTGGAGGGGATTGCAGAGAATTCCTACTGCTGGGCCTTTTCGAAAAGGAAGATATCGGCATCTTTTCCTTCACCACCTTCGGCCTTATCCGGACCTAAAGAGTAGACGTTAAATTTGCGGCCATCTGATTCATAAACAAATTCTTCTTCCCAAGGATCTTGTGGCACTTTGCCGCCTTCAATGTAACCTTCTGGATTCCAGCGAGTACATTCGGGCGAGCCGCTGGGTTTTTCAACGAGGGCTTTTAGGCCTTGCTCCGTAGTGGGATATTGTCCGCAGTGGCGGCGAAATTCTTTTAATCTTTCCGAAATATTTTGCATTTGAATTTTGGCAGAACTGACTTGACCTTCATGGAGGTTGTCAAAGATTTTTCCTGCCACAAAAGTACCGGCCAGGGCCAAAAGTGTGAGGGCAATTAAAATCTCAATCAGTGAGAAGCCCTTTTGATTTTGGATGGACAGGTCTATTAATGAATTTTGTTTTTTACTTGATAATAGTTGCGCCAGGAATGTCATGCTTATAACCTCTTCTATAAACTTCCACACATTTTACAAGAAAGAACCATGACCGGCAATCAAGATGAAACAGAATACTGTCAAATTTCTGTTTAATTTGCTCATGTATTTAGTCAAGAATTTTATCGCAATTGGTTCATATTCATAAGCGGGACTACAACCGAGAAAACGATAAAGGCCACGGCAACGCCCATGAAGACCATCATCAGTGGTTCCAGAGTCGCGGTTAATCCTGAAAGACGGGAGTTGACTTGTTCTTCATAATTTTCTGCGATGATTTCTAGCATGGGTTCTAATTCACCTGAGCGCTCACCAAGGCCGATCATGTGGGTTACCATCGAGGGAAATAAATGGGATTTCGCCAGCGGCCCCGCCAGCGAACCACCCTCGGCGATGGAAATTTTAGCGTCTTCAACGGCTTTTTGAATGTGGACGTTGGTGATAAGGTTCTTAACAATTTTCATGCTGGCGATAATAGGAACCCCCGAGTTCAAAAGGGTCGCCAAAGTCGAACAAAAACGAGAAACATTAATCATTGTAACCAGGCCGCCAATCATTGGCAGTTTAAGCAACATAGCATGCCACTTCGATTGGCCAGATTCCGTTTGACTCCAGCGATTAAAGAGGTAATACCCCCCGACCACCGCAATGATAATGGCCCACCAATAGCCTTGGATAAAATTTGAAATCCAAATGGATAACTTTGTTGCGAATGGCAATTCGCGCTTCATGCTAATAAAAATTTTGGTAATTTTGGGAATGACGAACACAAAGATGATTCCCATCATAATGCCACCAAAAGTGACCATAATGACTGGGTAAATCATGGCGCCGCGAATTTTGTTTTTTAATTTAACCTGGGCCTCAGTAAAGTCGGCCAAACGTAGAAGGACGACATCAAGAGTTCCTGAACTTTCGCCGGCCTCGACCATGTTGACATAGACATTGTCGAATACCTTCGGATAATCCGCGAGTGCTTTGGCCAAGCTAGTACCTTCATTAACCTTTTGTTTTATTTCGGCCAAAATAATTTTGAGTCTGGGGTTGTCTGATTGGTCGGTGAGGGCGCTCAGGGCCTCGACAATTTGGATGCGAGCTTTAATGAGAGTGGCAAATTGGCGCGTCATCATCGCCAAGTCTTCGACTCCGATATTGTTACCAAAAGTGATTTGACCTTTTCTTTGGGAATCGGCCTTTTGTTCCCTAATATCGATAAGCATAAGACCAGAAGCCTTAATTTTAGTCTTAGCGCCACCGAGGTTGTCGGAGTTAATGATGTTTTTAATTTCTCGGCCAGATTTATCGAGAGCGCGGTATTCGAATATGGGCATGACTACTCCTCAAATTCTTCGTCATTGATGGCGCGGACAATTTCATCAATGGAGGTTATTCCCATAAAAACTTTTCGAACAGCATCTTGTCTTAGAGTTCGCATACCTTCAGTTTGCGCTTGTTTCTTGACGGTATTGGAGTCGGCCTTTTCCAAAATAAGGGAGCGTACTTGGTCGCTGATGAGGAGGAGCTCACAAACTGTAGTACGTCCAGCATAACCCCTAAAATTGCATTTCGGGCATCCCACTGATTTGTAAAAAATAGTGTTCGGTGGAATTTCAGTAATTTTTGCATGAGTTAATTCTTCTTCACGCGGCGTATAGGGGGCCTTACATTCCTTACATAAGGTTTGAATAAGTCTTTGCGCCAATATTCCAATAAGGGATGAAGCAATTAGGAAAGGTTGGACTCCCATATCGATAAGACGGTTGGGGCACGAAGCAGCATCGTTGGTGTGAATAGTTGATAAAACAAAGTGACCGGTGAGTGAGGCTTCAACGGCCATGCGGGCCGTTTCGCCGTCTCGAGTTTCACCCACCATAATAATATCTGGGTCCTGGCGAACGATAGATCGGAGAGCGCGAGCGAAGGTAAGATCAATTTTACTGTTAACTTGAATTTGCGACACTCCAGCAATTTCGTATTCGACTGGATCTTCCACCGTAATAATCATGCGATCGGGTTGATTAATGCGATCAAGGATGGCGAAAAGAGTGGTGGTTTTACCAGAACCCGTTGGCCCGCATACATAGAGCTGACCATGTTTTCTTTGAGACAATTCGTCAAGTTGATGGAGAACGGTTCCGGAAAAGCCAAGGGTTTCAAGTGTTAGAACTTTGCCAGATTTTTCTAGGACCCTCATAACGATCCGTTCACCATTTTGGACAGGTACGGTACTCAAACGGATATCGATATCTTTGCCACCAATTTTAATTTTTATACGACCGTCTTGGGGAAGTCGCTTTTCCGCAATATCAAGTTTGGCCATAACTTTGATTCTGGAGCTAACGGCTGCTTGCGTCTTGAGAGGTTGGCGCAAAATTTCTGTCATGATGCCATTGATACGAAAGCGATAGACAACGTCCTTTTCATAAGGTTCAACGTGAATATCAGAGGCGCCTTCTTTGACAGCGCGAAAAATAATACTGTTTACGAAGCGGATAACGGGAGCTTCATCGGCGCCCGCATCCAAGATGTCCATGGGGCCGTCGAGGTCCAAATTCTCATCAATTTCGCTTTCAAGGCTGTCAACAATATTGCGATTGGCCTTTTCATAAACTTTGTTAATGGCATCGGCAATTTTAAAGGGAGGGACAACGACTGTGCGAATGCGTTTTTTGAAGATTTCTTGCAAGTCGTTGATCACGTCAAAGTTAAACGGATCGGCAACGGCTATGGTGAGTGTGTCTTCAGTCAATTCTAAGGGAATAACTTCGTGGGAGCGAGCGTAGTTGATCGGGATATCGATGGTTAAATTGGGATCGATGGTTTCAACCTTGATCTCATTGGAGTAGGGGATTTGAAATTGAAAACAGAGAACCCGAGTAATGTCGTGAGGCTGCAGGTAATTTTTCTTTAATAGTATTTCGCCCAACAATTGGCCAGTTTGACGTTGAATTTCCAGTGCATCGTTGAGCTGCTTCTCGTTAAGAGAAGTGTGCTCCAGCAAAAGCTTGCCAATCTTTTCGTTGTAGAGAGTTCCTTTTTGAAATTCCGTTCCGTTCATGAATGTCTCTCAATGTTGCTTCGTCACCGAGTCGTTTCAATTATTACTATTCGTTTTTCTCTGCTCCAGAATTTTTAGTTTTCACTTGTTGCCAAATCGTTTTGTAGTCTGGAACTTCAAATTGATCTGGGTCAACTTTGCTTACATCCACGGAGGCCACAGGAGTTTGCCCGCCTGGTTTTTGATTTTTAAGGACAGTGTCATCTAAATTGAGACCGTCTTCACTGCCGCTATTCCCGCTGCCATTTTGCTGCTCAGATTTCTGAATGCTTTCTTCGCTGTTGCTGCCAGAACCACTGCCTGGTCCAAAACGATCGTCGTCGTTATTTCGCCCTGGAAGAGCATTGTTCATAAGATACTGGGCACTGGAATCAGGATCGTAGAGAGGCCCCTGTTCTTGTTTTTTGGCCTTTTCATAAATTGATTTGACTGTGCCAATGTGTGGATCGTTATCACCAACCACTTCTTTAATGTGGTTAGACCGACGGTTTAAAACTTCCTTCACGTTTTGCGCCACTGTTTTTTGGTAGCTATCCATAATTTTTGGCGTCAAAAAGAAGAGAAGATTTACTTTGGAAACAGTTTCTTGTTTGTTTCTAAACAACCAACCAAGCACAGGGATATCGCCAAGGAGAGGAACCTTAGACAAGGACTCCAAAGATTGGTCGCGCATTAATCCACCCATAGCAATGGTATCGCGATCTCTAACCACAACAGTTGTGACAGCGGCGCGGGCCGTGGTGGCAATACCACCGGCCGAAGAAGTGTTGGCCCGCTGTTGAAACTCTTCAACTTTCTGATCGATTTTAAGTTTTACGAAGCGGGTAATTTTATTAATTTGTGGTGTAATTTTGAGTACCAAGCCGGCCTTCTGTTGCCGCACAGAAATGTTCGTTTGGTTATTGGCAATCGTTTGTTCTTGCACTGGAACGGATTCAGAAACTTCAAAAGTAGCATCCGTATTATCAAGCGCCAAAATTTGCGGCGTGGCCAGAACGTTGGTATTCGAATTATTAGCAATGGCGGTAATGAGACCAGACACCGTATTAATTTGAACCTGTTGCCCACCTACGGTTTGGGTTACCTTATCGCCATAACCTCCACCGATGAAAAGTCCGCCCAGTGAAGTAATATTGTTGGTTAAAACACTCACGAGATCTTGCGCACCGGAACCACCAGCAAAGCCCGCTTTTTGGGTTCCGCCTGTGCCGTAAGCGCCGATCAAAGAGATACCATAGCTACGACTCTTGGTAACTTGGGTCTCCATGATCATCCCTTCCACATAAACTTGGTCGCGAGGGATATCGAGTTTTTCAATGACGGATCGGATGGTTAAGTAGTCCGTCGGACTGGCGGTCACAACCAGCGCGTTGTTGTCTTTATCTGAAGTGATTTTAACATCGGCAGAGAAGAGGGAAGAACCTTCGCGGGCCGCACCAGTAAGACGGCTAGCGCCCGAATTGCGATTGAGTGCATTGGCATCAGAAACCAGCTGTGACATTGTCTTGGCCAATGTTTCAGCGTCGCCGTGATTTAAATAGTAAACGTGGATTTGGCCTGCGCCTTGATTGGCCTTCACATCGAGTTTGATGATTAGATCGCGCAATTCCCTTGCACCGTCAGCATTGGCCATCGCAATAATTGAGTTGGTCCTTGGTTCAGCAATAATTTTGGAAATTTCCTGACCTGCTTTGCCAGTTTGGGTACTTGATTTAAATTTTCCACTCCCGGCGCCTTTAAGAAGTGTATCGAGGAGTTTGGCAATTTCTTGGGCAGAAGAGTTTTTTACGGGGATAATTTGCAGAGTTTCTTCGTGCCCCGGAACGTCAATAAACTTAATCAAACGGGCAAGGCGATTGATGTTATCACCAGTGTCCTGAATAATGATGGTGTTGGTTTGCTTTATCTCAATGATCCGACCATAGCGGCCTTGGAAAGGTCTAAACGAGCGGGCCACTTCGCCAACATCAATATTCTTAAGTGAAATAATTCGCATGACATAATTTTCTGTGTCTGGCGTGTAGTTTCCAGTGTAGATTTTTGTCGGTGTATAACGAATGTCACGGCTATTAACAATTTTATAAAAGGCCCCTGATTTCACTAGTGCATAGCCATTCATGTTGAGCGCAGTGAGGTAGGCCTTCCACGCGTCACCAACAGTAATGGGAGTGGGAGCTGAAATACTGACTTTACCCTTGATGTCTTTCTCCATAATAAGGTTGAGTCCAGTAATCTTCTGCATGTGCTTGGTGAGGTCCAGTAAGCTGACGTCAGGAAAATCAAAACTTGTAACAACTTCTGGGCCAAAGGCCGTTTCAGGGTTTAGATTTACGTACTTTTTATCTTTGGCAGGCATACCTGCAACATTGTTACTTCGGCCAAAATCATCGCTAGAATTTTTGTCATCCAAATAACCGCGCACTGAAGCCTGGTCTCCGCCTTCTGTCGCATCAAATTCATCTTCAGGGGCGACGGCCGGTGGAGGAGTATTGGAGGCGTCTATATCCTCAGTATCACCAGGAGGTGGAGGTGTTGTCGACGCATCGAAATTGGTTTCTGACTTGTATTTATCGAGTTGGGCCCAAGCATTCGAAATTGGAGTTCCCACCAGTGAAGTTGTAAGCATTGTTGTGAGTAAAACCGACACCCCATGACGTCTTCTTGGGGACAGGTGCAGGTTGTTTTTTGGTTCTTCGTGCATAAGACCTTCCTGGTGTTATTCGAAATTATATTCTAGTTCCGTATCACTTCCGTTTCTATTCACTGAAATGGAGAGGTGATCGATGTCTTTTATACGTCCAAACATATTCATAATTTCATTGATATTAGCAATTTCTTTGCCGTTAATCCGTGTGATCAAGTCGCCATCTTGAATATTGAGATGAGAGTAAATTGAGCCTGGTTGGATTTCGGTCATTTTAAAACTCATCGAGCCATCGGGATTTTTAATAGGAATGGCGCGCGCCTGGGTTAAGATACCGCCAATGTCTTGCAACATTTGGTCTCGATAACTCTTCTTGATGGTGAATTTGTTCCCGACATTTTTGATGGCATCAGGTCTGGCCTGATCCATAAGCCTTTTACCTGTGGCCTCGTCAACGAATGTGATAGGACTGCTCGAAGCAGTTTTGTCCATATTGTCGATATATTCGCATTCACCCGATTTTAAATTTTTAAAAATGACTCGGAGGCGATCAATTTTGCCAACTTTGGCCATGGCTTCAATCTTTTCGTTCTCTCTTACCTCAGTTGGTACGGCATTGCCTCGAATGGAAACTGCTGCAATGGATTTAACTGAGTCTTGTAAAACAATTGTGTTTAGCAATTTAATAGGGAGGGGGCTGGCCACAGAAGCTTCGAAGCAAGGTTTATCGCTTTCTCGGGGTTTTTTACCAGCTCCTAGTTCTAGTGATTCTCCAGGAGTCCTTTTAATGTTAAAAATATTAGCGTCTGTGATGGCCTTAAAATCAAAAGGGCGCTCATTGGACCCTTGGGCCATAAAAGTTCCTGATTTAATCCGCTTTTCTGGACCTTTGATCAAATAGGCCAACACTTTTCCAAGGGAGTAAGATCCTCCAATAAATGCCAATGCTACAAAAATGGTATTTATTTTTTTACGGGAGCGAGCACCGAAAAGAAATGCAATAATGTTGTCCCACTCAAAATCTTGCGGATCGAGATTGAGTGATTTTCCATAGCGTCGAAAAAATTCTTCTTTGAGCGGTTTAAGTTTCGTCAAAAAATCTTTGAAGAGGGGACCAATTTTATTGAGCTGGCGTCTCCAACCCGGAATCTGTTGATTGCCCTCAAAGTTTGGTACTTCAACTCGAAGGGTTTCTAATTGGTGAGGTGAGGTAGACTCACGTCGGTCGCGCTCATCAAGGTCATTGACGTAATTTAATTTGGAGAGATCAATAGGCCTAGTTGGCTCTCTTGGAGTTTGCAATTCTTCTGGTTCATCTGGAACCGGTGGGACCCCTGTGTCTCCATTGGGATTTACCCGAAATTCACCTGTTTTATCCGGATTAGAAGCGCTCTCATTTTTTGAAAATTGATTGGGAAATTTTAGTACTTGGGGAGGGCCTTCTTGATCTTCATCTTCATTTTCTTCGGTAAAACTTGGTCCGCCTGAATCTTCCGCCAGTTTCCTTTTTAAATCAGAGATGTCCATCTGATTGATAGTGAATTCACTTTCAGTTTGTTCACCTTCTGTGTCGCCTAATTGACCCTCAAAATCAATGGGGCCATTAAAGGAAGGTGGTGGAGGTGGTGCATCAGATCCTTCTTCATTTAAATTAATATCACGATTTTCAACACCCTGAACTTCAGTTAGGGATTCGTTTTTGGATGATTTTTTGCGAGCAAATAAATTCCCGATCTTCTGCTTGAATTTGCTCCATGCAGAAGGCCTTTTTTGCCTACCCGAATCTTCGTTCGAAGAATTATCGGTCACTTCTTCCTGAGTGTCGTCATTTTTATCATCGGTCATTCTCTTGTACCTACTTCATTTTATTGTAGGTAGTGATCGAAAATTACACAAGTAAACCTTTTTGATTTCTTTACTCATCTAAAAAAGTCGGTCTGACAATATCCGATTGGGTTACTCAACTCAAGATAATACCAAGGAAAACAATCTAGCATTTGTGGACAGAATAAAAGATAATGTTCAGGTAAATTTGTTTTCTAATTAAACGAAGGAAAAAAATATGAAGTCAGTTGCCTCAGGTTTGTTTTTTGGTGAAGTCGAAGAAGTGAGTGTCTTCCCTTATCCAAGTCTTAATAGCGATCAAGTTTCCATGGCCACTGAAATGACTGATGCTGTTTCGAAGTTTGCTCAAACAAGCATCGATAGCGCCAAAATAGATGCTGAAGAGCATATCCCGGCAGAGATATTGCAAAGTTTGGCCGAAATGGGGCTTTTTGGTTTAGCAGTAAAAGAAGAGTACGGCGGCCTCGGATTAGACTACCATCTCTACGCTAGAGTTTTTTCTGAGATTGCTTCAATTGACGGTAGTATCGCTACCACTTTAGGCGCCCACCAATCCATTGGTTACCGCGCTCTTGTTAACGAGGGAACGGAAGAACAAAAAAAGAAATGGTTACCTAAATTGGCCAGCGGCGAGTGGGTTGCGGCCTTTTGCTTAACTGAGCCAGGATCTGGATCAGATGCTTATTCAATTAAAACCAAGGCCACCAAAAATGCAGATGGGACCTACACTATTACTGGGCAAAAGCTTTGGATTACCAACGGTGGTTTGGCCCAGTTCTATTCGGTATTTTGTAAAACTGAACACATGATTGATGGAAAAAATCAAGAACGTATTACTTGTTTTGCTGTGACTAAAGACATGAAGGGAATTAGTTTTGGTAACAAAGAACACAAGTTGGGTATTCGCGGCTCTGAAACTCGCGCTGTCTTTTTTGATAAGGTCGTTGTGCCGGCAGAAAATCTAATTGGTGAATTTGGCAAGGGCTTTAAGACGGCCATGAATGTACTCAACAGCGGGCGCTTAAGTCTTGGCGCGGGATCAGTTGGTGGAATGAGAATGATTTTGAAATTGGCCACTGGCCATGCCACCACACGCCGCCAATTCGATCGACCGATTGCTGAGTTTGGTTTAATTCAAGAAAAACTGGCGACGATGGCCTCTTTGGCATACGCCACTGAATGTGCAGTTTATTTAACTTCAGGAAATATTAATCGAGGAATGTCTGATTACTCTATTGAATCGGCCATTTGTAAGGTGTTTGGTTCAGAAAGTCTTTGGAAAGTCGTCGATATGGGGCTACAAATTGCCGCCGGCATAGGTTACATGCGCGAATATCCTTATGAAAGAATGCTTCGAGATTCCCGCATTAATTTAATTTTTGAAGGAACCAACGAAATTTTGCGCGTCTTTATTGCTCTATCTGGGATTAAAGGTCCTTCAGATTCATTGAAGGCCCTTGGAAGGCTTTCGGACGTCTCAAGTTCACTCACTGATCCGATAAAATCCCTAGGGGTTTTGACCGATTTTGCCAAACACCGCTTGAGTAATATGATGGGCGGAAGATCGCTAGTCCAATGTCATCAATCTCTAGAGGAGCAGTCCAATCATTTCTCTTCGATGCTCGGAGATTTTGCTATTCACGTTGAAAATACTCTTTTTAAATACGGCAAAAACATTATTGGTAATGAATTACCTCAAGGGCGCATCGCCAATATGGTCATTGAACTTTATGTAACGTTGGCCGTACTTTCTCGCACGACTTCAATATTGAATAGCACTACCATCGATCAGAAAACTAAAGATTATGTTCTCGATTTGGCGAAATTAAGTCTCCACGACTGCCGTTACCGTTTTCAAGCTTCCTCAAAATCCATGGCGAAGAATTTGGATGAGGAGCAAAAGCGAGTGTCCAATTTTTTAGGGGAGCAGGGTGGATATGGACTCGATATTATAAAATTTTAAGATCATGAATTTGTTCTTTCGAGGCCAGGCCCTAAACAGGCTTTGGGTAAAAATAAATCCTAAATGCTATTTACCAATAGGGTGTGTGGCCTCTTTGTTATTTGCTTCATGCTCTTCTAGTAAAAGCACGGAAGGTGTGACCAAAATTAATCCTTCTGCTCAATCAGCGCGAGAACAATCCCTGGTTGTGAATGTTGAATCGCAAACCATAAGGGAGCAATTTCAAATTATCGATCCAGGACCGACTAAAAAGTTTAATCCGGATTTTTTTGTAGATCGGGCAAAAGATTTTGGGTTGGATCAAGTTAAAATAGCACGGGCCAACGCCGTGGATTTCAATGACGATGGTTACACCGATCTCGTTGTCCTTGAAAGTAATTACGCCAGACCACAGTTTTTGGCCTTTAATCCTGGCAATAAAAAATTTGAGGCCATAAGCCATTCCCCTTTTAAAACGCCCATTATGGCAAGCTTCCTATTGTTTGCTGACTTCGATCAAGATGGACTCCTCGATTTACTTGCGGCGACCCTTAATCAAGAAGGAGAGATGAGTAAATCTCCTTTAACCCTTATGCGTGCGAGCAAACGTGAAGGGCAAATATTTTACCAAGAACAAAAAGATACTATTTGGCAAAATGAGTTTTTGGCCTTTCCAACGACGAGTGTGGCCTTGCTTGATTTTGATTTAGATGGGCAACTTGATATTTATGTTGGGAACTGGATTGAACGCAAAGGCGATGGGCCAAGGCCTGTGCCAGACCGCCTATATCGCGGGCAGGGTTTCAAATTTAGTGACGTTAGTTACTTGTTAGAAAAGGAACATGTTTTAGATAAGCAGACCAAGCGTTATTTGGAAGCGAGGCCAACTCAAGGTGTGAGCATTTGTGACATCAACCAGGACGGATGGCCAGATATATTAGTGGCCAATGGGAGTGGAGCGGCCAACCGTATGTGGATTAATCCCGGCGTCGCCTTGGTGGAACATTTTGCGACTGGCAATGCTGAAGGCCCCAAGGCCATTCTCTTTAAGGACATGGCCGGGCCAGTCGGTTTGGCCTCCGATAATGAAGGAGCGCTCAATCCCACAGGCGGCGGCAATACTTTTTACTGCCTTTGTGGGGATTACAATGACGATGGTTATATGGATGTGGCCACAGGAGAAGTATTTCATTCCTATGATATCGAGGGGCGCGATCGCTCGGCCATTTTAACTGGTGGGCCAACATTAAAGCGTCCACCCCTTAATTTTGAATTTATACGCTCTGAATATATTCGCGACTATGGGCCGAGTAGTTGGACTCAGGCGGATAGAAGAGCAACTTGGTTTGATTTTAATAACGACTCATTTTTAGATATTGCCGTCCAAAATTCCGGATTCCCGCCTCATACACGTCTAGTTTTATTTGAACAGGAATCCCACCATGCTTTTAGTGATGTGGCCGCGCATTCGGGAGTTGATGTATTAAATCCTACTGGGCCAGTTTTATTTGATGTCAATCGCGACGGTTTCCTAGATATGTTAATCGGTCAATCTGGAGTGCGCACTGGCCTTGACTCTCTTAAAACATATTTATTTGTGAATCTGTCCGAACGTCCCCATAGAAAAGCGGTCACTTTTTATTTGCAGGGAAGAGAAAGTAATCGAAATGCAATTGGAAGTTTAGTTATGCTTAAAACCAAATTAAAAACTATGCGGCGATACGTGCAATACAGTTACGGACATCTTCCAGATCAGGATGAATCTGGTGTTCACTTTGGAATTGGTGCGACCAATTTAGACTCGGTCGAAGTGCGCTGGCCTTCTCTCGTGGCGATTAAAAGTGGTGGACAGCAAACTTCCAAATTGGCGCCAAGACTTAAACGCTATGACTTAAGCAAATTTCAATTTAGCGGTCACGTCGAAATTACTCTTTGTGAATCGGGCAAATATTTTAAAGGACGCGGCAGTTGTTTTTAATGCATGCATATAAAAATTCCCAGTCGCCAACTTTTCTTTTAGAGAGAGTTGAGGACTGGGAACTTGTTACATTAGGTCCGATTCAAAAAATTTATTCAACACTAAGCTGATAGGATGCGCGAGCTCCGCGATAGCCAACAACTTGAATGTAATAAACTCCTGCTTTGGCAGAAAAACTTAAACTTTCAACTTCACTGGTTAATTCACTTTTAGCAACAACTCGACCATCACCTGCCACAACATAGAGGTCGAGATCTTGTTCGCCATTACCTTTTAAAGCACCAGCGATCGACAATTTAACTCTTACGGTACGCAAGGAGACAACATTCACTCTGTACCAGTCGCGGTCAGAACTTGAGCTAATGGCGAGGTCATGGCCTAGGCCAGAACGAAAGGGCAGAGATAAGAGGGCACTTCGACCTTGGTCATTGTTTGGTTCGAAAGTGAGGCGACTACCGCCACCTGAGCCGCTGCCTGTTTGGCCAGCACCACTATTGCCAGAAGATGAGCTCCCTTTTAGCTTAGCAAAAACTTGGGGAAATTCCTCTGAGAGTTTTTGTCTGATCTTAAACATAGGAACTGCATAGTTTTCAGTGCCGCGGCCAAATCCATTATTGCCTCGACCTGCATGGTGGAGGGCCACAACTTCATGGGAAGAATTACTAAAAACAGGACTGCCTGAACTTCCGCCAAGAGTGTCGGCATTGTGTACATATTCACCGTCTGGGCGAGTCGAGGTGATTGAGCCAAAGGCAAATTTCTTACTCCAGTCGCATTTGCGATCAGTATAGTAATCACAATTTTGCTGAACAACATAGATCGATTCATTTGGCTGCGCTGCACGCGAGCTTAATTTTAGATAACCATATTTAAGGCCAGGTGAACCTTTACAACGAAGGAGGGCGAAATCCAGTTCTTCATTGTTGCCAATGAACTCTGAACAATCGTACTTTGCCACACCCTTAGTTTTGCCAGCTTCGTGCTCAAAATCAGCAGTTACTTTATAACTGTCTGCTGCAGTAGGAACGCAATGTTGGTTTGTAAGCAACACATCTTCCGCAATCAAAAAACCAGTACAACGCGATTCGACGGATGGAAGGTCGATGTCGGCCACCGATACGGCAGAGGCCTTAATGGGGCTCCCTGCGCTTAAATCTCCAACTTCTTTCCACTGGAGATCGCCAACAATGATGGAACCACTAAAGAGTTGTTCCGCAGAACTGCCGAGCTCTTCCCTCTTACCGCAATGGGTGAGGGCCAAACAAAGAAACAGCAGGGTCGATAGTGTGATTCCCTTTCTCCTCAACTCCTGTTTTCCAGTTTGGGAAATTTCTGTACGCAAACTTCGTAAATGAGGGTTGTTTCGCATGAGAGACTCCTTTCTCGGGGCCAGCGTCGTTGCTGGAGCTTTCGCCGCAAAAATTATGGCCGGGAAAAAAAAGAATTGAATGAAAATAAAAACGGGCGAGGGAATTTTGCCGTGAATGCAATAATTTTTTATTTCCAGGAATTAATTACAAAGTACTGTTAGAAATGACTGATGATATTTCGATGAGTTAAGCCTTTTTATCCTTTGGATACTAGGGCCAAAAAGGGACTGATGTTATATATCTTGACCCGTATGGCGCTTCAGATTAAGTTCCGAGCGCTTATTTGTAGCATGGGCCAGACACCTCATTTTTTTCAGGAAACGACAGTGTTGATGTCAATGAAACCAATATATTTGCTTATTTTAGGAGGGGTGCTCGTTTCCTCCATCAGTAGTTTTGAGGCCTCTGCGAGTGAAAGAGTTGAGTACAACGGACTTTCCCACCGCTGTGAACGAGAGAATGGCAATGGGGATCGTGCCTTTAGAATAAGTGGTGGAATTGGTCCTTGTCGCGATCTCACTAATATTTCTCAAAATTTTTTATTTCACTGGCGCCTTTATTTTTCCAAGGATCTAAAAGGCATTGGTCTATTTGGCGGGAAACGAAAGAAAGTGAGACTCAAAAATAAAAACTTAGAAGGGTCCCTTTTTTCTGAAACAGAGGTCGAGGAAATTAATCTAAGAAAATCTCAATTGTCTTATATTGAAATTATACAAAGTAAATTGATCAATGCAGATATTTCCAAAGCATCTGGTCGCGATTTAAAAATATTGGCCTCCAATCTGCACGGTGCAAATTTTAATAGGTCTGATTTTAAAAAAGTAAATTTTGAAGAATCGATTTTGACCTCTATCAATTTTGAATTTGGATCATGCCTTGGATGTAGCTTCAATCGAGTTCGTTTGGGGCAAGCAAAATTAAACAATTTGACACTTACAGAATCTAGTTTTGAGTTTGCAGATGGGCCTTTTGTTTCCTTTGAAAATGCTGAGCTGACAAAAGCCCAATTTAAAGGCGCAAACTTCTCTAATGGAAATTTTCAAAGCGCCACATTAAAAGGCGCAGATTTAAGAGAGACGACGTTGCTCAACGCTGACTTACGCTCCGCTGATTTAAGCGAGGCTTCCTATGATGAAAATACTCAATGGCGATTGGCCAAATTTAATCTTTCAACTCGACTGCCTTTTACCGCTGAAGAGGCCCTAAGTTTCGGAATGATTTTGGCCGAGTAGCCCATCCAAATTAATTTCTGTCGATATTAGATTCGCTCTTATTGATTGAATCAATAAATTCTTTTATTTTTGCGGGATAGCTTTTGTAATTAAGTGATGTCATAAAAATTCCAGGATTTTTTACATCATCAATTTCAAGTGTAAACAATTTGTGTCCAGGCCTTAGGCAATGATCTGGAATAATAGCGATACCAACACCTGCTTTGACCAAGGTTACAATTGAAGTCATGCTTTCAACTTGGACAATTGTTTCTGGCCTCTTATGCCCCATGTGGAATAGATGATCGGCAGTAGAATAGACCACCCAGGGATGGAGATGTAATTCTTTTTTATTGATTGTATTTTTGGCAATAAGTATTAAACGTTCTTCAAAAAGTTTAAGAGAGCTTAATAATTCACTTTGTACAGTCGTCGTTGAAAAAATTAAATCAAACTGACCATTTTCAATTCCACGCATGAGTTCGTCTTGGCCATCAACCTTGATCGATACTCCACGTTTTTTTTCTTTAACATAGGTCGCAACGCGCGGGGTGAGCCAATCCTCTAACAGTCCATGAAGAAGTCCTATGCGCAGGGGAGCCTTGTCTTCCTTGTTAAAAATACCATGAGACATGATGTCGAAATTTTGTGCTAATTGATGAAGTTCGCGACCCTTTTCAGTTAGAAGAACTTTTTTAGAACTGCGTACGATGAGTTGTTCTCCTAAATCATCCTCCAGTAATTTTATTTGGCGGCTTACCGCTGATTGGGCAATGCCTAGCTCCTTTGCGGCCTTGGAGAAGTTCAAGTGATTGGCGGTAATGATAAAGGCCCGCAGGTAGCGATAATCCATAAACGTTCCTTAGTTTTCGTCTTTTTTTAATTTTCGTTGTTCAGTTTTTTGAGGAGGAATAAGAGAAGGCTTGGCCCTCCAAAATTTACCGCCAAAATTTTTAAAATCATCTGATTGGAGAACGAATCCTTCTTCATCGTGACCTTGAACATAGTCGAGAGTAAATTTTTGCAAATAAAAAGATGCAAAGGGCGAAAGCGCTACGTGCACCCGACCCATCTCCTCTAATTCGATAGGTAGAAGAAAATCATCGCTCCTGGTGGTGGTAAAACCAATGTCAAAGCGAAATCCATCGCAATCTTTTCCTGAAACTTCGATTCTTAAAACCTTATCCTTTAAGGTAAAATCGTGCAGGTACATCAGATTTAACTGGCGGAGAGCAAAATCCGTCAGAATCATTGTGGGCAGGGCAATTTGATCGCGTTCAATAGTCATAGAGGCTTTTATTTAGCATTTTTTCTTTAGCAACTGATGCGTATTGATTATAATCCCGAGCAAAGAATCGGGCAATCAACTAGAAGGATCTTTTACTAGGTTATTGTGAAACGACAAAGGACCAATCATGGCGGTGCGCTACTTAATTAAAATCGAGCAACCTGAAACTCATTATGTGAAAGTTAGCATGAAGGGAACAGCTCCCAGTGGTGCCTATTTTGACGTCTGCCTTCCAAGCTGGAGCCCTGGCTCCTATCTGATGCGCGAATATGGCCGCCACATTCGAGGTTTTCGCGCCCTTGACCAATCTGGTGCCTATTTAAAATTTGAGCAAATGGAAAAGGGTACTTATAGGATTTGGCCTGAAACCTCCGCTCCAAAAAATAGGGAATATGAGATTCAGTATGATGTTTATTGTCATGAAGTCTCTGTCCGAAATTCCTATGTGGATACGACGCATGCCTTTTTGCATCTTCCGACATTGCTTATGACTACCGTCGGTACAGATAATATCTCGCCCCAATTGGAACTAAGCTTCCCTGCTTTATGGTCGAAAATCAGTACAGGGCTAACAGATGTTTCAACTGGTCGAGAGTGCTTTTTATATACTGCGGCCAACTATGATGACTTGATTGACTGCCCGATTGAAATTGGCTGTCACGAAACTGATGGTTTTATGGTGAAGGGAATTCCGCATGAGTTAGCATTTTACGGGAATTCTTGGCCCCACGGTCAAAATTTGAAGAAGGATATTGAAACAATCGTTTCTCATATCGCCGGCGCGATGGGAGAAATCCCTTATTCTCGCTATGTGTTTATTACCCATTTTGCCAACGGAATTTATGGCGGATTGGAGCATAAAAATTCAACCGCACTCCATTTCGATGGCACGCGATTGGCCGAACGAAAAAGTTATGTGAAGTGGATGTGTTTGGTTTCCCACGAATATTTTCATACTTGGAATGTGAAAAGAATTCGTCCAAAGGAATTAGGACCTTTCAATTATAGACAAGAAGCGTATACCAAACTTTTATGGCTGGCCGAAGGTTTAACCAGTTTTATGGATGAACTTTATGTCTATCGCGCTGGACTCATAAGCTTAGAAGAATATCTCGATTTACAAAAATCAAATATAAAAAGCTTATTGGCCACACCAGGAAGAAATTTTCATTCCCTTGACGAGTCTTCTTTTAATGCCTGGATAAAACTTTATCGCCCTGATGAAAATAGTGCTAACAGCTCAGTGAGCTACTATTTAAAAGGTGGCGTCGTCTTTTTCCTTTTAAATATTTTGTTGAAGGAGAAAGGAAGATCTATTGATGATCTTTTGCAGGGCCTTTGGTATTTTTATAAAAAGCGCCCTGAGCAGGGCATGGATGAACAAGAAGTTTACCATTTGGTAGGAGAAATTGGCGGTCCAGACGTTCTTGGAAAATTTCAGACTTATGTTCAAACCACAGAAGAGCTTCCACTTAAATCGGCACTGGCCGCGATGGGTATTGAGATGGTGGAAGAATCCCAGTCCATGACTTATATCGGGATTAAAATTCGCGGCGAAGGCGAACGGGTATTTGTTCAAAGTGTAATTTTGGACGGGCCTGCTTACAAGTGTGGCCTCAATGCTGGAGATGAAATATTGGCCATCAACGATGCTCGAGTTCTGCGGTCGGATTGGGAAGACTTAAATAAAAATTTATTGCCTCACAAATCCTACCAATTATTGCTCTCTCGCTTAGGTAAAACAATGTCGCTAAGCTTGCAGACAGCGGCCATGCCAGCAGAGGTTAAAGAATTAAAAATTGTTGACCGTCAAAAGGCCACGCAAATTTTGGGTGGGCCAAAGGCCTAAGTCCTTGCACTCCAAGTCGCGCGTGCTAGGGCGATGGCCACTTTGGCCTTTTTATTTTCTTTGATTGTGAAATCAAAAGTTGTCGTAAAGAAGATCCCATCCAAATGGCAAAATGGTTTTTCCGCGCTGTTCGCACCACTAGAAATAAAACCTTGGGTAAAGCAAACTCCCTCACGTTCTTCGATTTTATTGAGGACGACTTCTTTTAATAAGGTAACTTTGAATTCCTCATTTTTAGGCCGGCCAGTTTGTTGGATTAAGTTGGAGGCCGCTTTGAATGAGGCCTCTTTTAAACACCATGGCCAAAGAAATCGTTCTGTCGTGGTTGCCCAGGACCAAAGTTTTGGGTGGTCGCTAGCGTTTAAAAACTTATTGGCCAATTCTGTTTTAATGACTTTCTTTTCTTTTTTATTATCTTTTTCAAGGGAAATAGGGCGACGATGACCCCATTCCAGGTCTAGGCCAAAGGCCAAAGGCCGATTTTGGTCAGGAAGCCAGTTCACAGCGCCGGCCAATAACAATGGGCCCAGCTTGGTATGGGATCGGGAAGATTTTAATCCGTTGCTTTGGGATGGGGGTTCAAAACCAAGTTCTAAGGCCAGATGATTTTCAACCTCCCGGGCCAGGTTTCTTTGTATATCCATAGGTAACGACACATCTAGGTCGCCGGTTTGAGTTTGGGCCCAAAGTCCCAATCGCCAATGACCGCCTAACCAATCCAACTGGTTGAAAGACGCTGCTTGTTTAAAGGGTAGATTGGCAAACTGCTTCCATTCTGGCATAAATTGAGGGCCTAACACTTTTAATCACGTTTGGGTCGGCCATTTTAGGCCCGTATTTTGGTAATGACCCTTTATTTTAATGATCGCTGAGGAGAGACTATGTTGCCTGAAGAAATGCAAGAAGTCATGGCCAAGGTACTATTCTTTGTCTTCGCTCTGCTATTTATGTGCATGATTCGCGTGCGGGCACTCGATGCCGCCACATTACCTCAAGATTCTAACCGTCCCACTCCCGTCGTTTCCCAACTCCGCTCTTAAAATTTCGTTTGTTCAAAAAAAAACCAAGTCAACCTTACTTGACCTCGGTTAAGTCTAAAAATTTTCGAATTTATTCTCCCGACTGGTTAATTAGTTTGACTAATGGTCTAAATTAGTTTTTCTTATATGTGTAGCATTTATAAAGTTGACCATGGCGCTTGTTATTAGTTTTTTGATGACCCATTTGCTTCGGGCGCGACTGTGAAAAAATTATTGGGTTTATTGAAATTTTGGCCTCGCAAATGATACGCGCCCACTTATAATTATTTGTTCACCAAGGATAGGGATCGTCATCAAGTATCAAGTATGAAGATACCAAATATAGGGTACGCCTCGCCCTTGTTTCAAGGGCGAATTTTATAAGGAGATTGCCATGCCTCACACCGCGACTGGAACTCACCGCACTCAAGCTTTTCTTACTACAGTGGAACGTGAAATCAGACAGATTGGACGTCCGACGGACGCTAATGGAAGACCACTGCGTGTTTCTCAATATTATGGGGAAATGACTTTTGATTATACCAAGTCCAAAGCAATTCCAGATAAGGCCAAGGCCGAAATCTCCCAAATTGCGCGCGAAGGTGGGCGTTTGCGAAAAGAGTTGGCCGAAACAGTGGCCAAGGCAGTAACTGAATGGGCGTTAGAAAAAGGTGTAACCCACTTTAGCCATTGGTTCCAACCCCTAACAGGTTCGACAGCAGAAAAGCATGATGCCTTTTTAACTTTTCAAGATGACGAAGCCATCGAAAAATTTGGTGCATCTCAATTGATGCAAGGTGAGCCAGATGCATCGAGCTTTCCTCACGGTGGTATGCGATCAACTTTTGAGGCCCGAGGTTACACAACTTGGGACATGACCTCTCCCATGTTTATTTCTGAAGGTGTGAACGGAAAAACCCTCTGTGTTCCTACGGCCTTCGTGTCTTATTTTGGCCACGCGATGGACGTAAAAACTCCGCTTCTTCGTTCTATTAATAAATTAAATACTGCCGCCACAAAATTCATGAAACTAATTGGCGAAAAATCAACTCGTGTTGTCGCTACTTGTGGTGCTGAACAAGAATATTTTCTTATCGACAAGGCCTTCTATTATGGTCGCCCTGATTTAGTTATGACAGGTCGTACTTTAATGGGTCAGGGAACAACCAGACACCAACAGCTTGAAGACCATTATTTTGGTGCCATTCCTGAGCGCGTTCGCGCTTTTATGGATGAGTTAAATTTAGAATTACACCGCTTAGGTATTCCGGCCAAAACACAACACAATGAAGTTGCCCCAGCGCAATTTGAAATTGCACCAATTTTTGAAGAAGCTAACGTGGCCGCTGATCACAATCAGTTGACTATGTCGGTGATTAAAAACGTGGCCAACCGTCACGGCATGGTGGCCTTGCTTCATGAAAAACCTTTTGCTGGTATCAACGGCTCAGGTAAGCACGTGAATTGGTCAATGGCCGATGATCAAGGAATCAATCTTCTTGACCCAGGAAATGAGCCTCATGCCAACCACCGCTTTTTGGCCGTATGTTCGATCGTGGCCGAAGCTGTTTATCGTCATGCTTCAGTCCTTCGTGCTGCGATTGCAGGCCATGGCAATGACCACCGCTTAGGTGCCAATGAAGCGCCACCAAGTATTATTTCGGTTTATCTAGGTGATACTCTCAATTCAATTTTTCAATCGATTATTGACGGAAAAAGTTTTGAACCAACAGATCGCAAAATGCTTGATGTTGGCGCTAGTCAAATTGTAGGGCTACTACGCGACAATTCAGACAGAAACAGAACTTCTCCTTTTGCTTTCACTGGAAATAAATTCGAATTCCGCGCTGTGGGTTCTTCTCAGGCCATTGGTTGGCCAGTGACAGTTCTTCACGCGGCCGTCTCTGAAGTATTTGAAGAATCAAATGCTATTTTAGAAGCGGAACTTAAGAGCGGTAAAGGCATTGAAGATGCTCTTTTTGCTTTAACTAAAAAATGGATTACGAATTGCAAGAAAATCATTTTCAACGGAGATGGATACTCAAAAGAATGGGTGAAGGAAGCTGAAGAAAGAGGTCTTCCAAACCACCGCAACTCTGTTGATGCTTTAGAAGTTTTAAATGATAAAACAAAAACTAGTTTCCTAGTTAAGACTGGTATCTTGACTGCGGATGAAGTGACTATGCGCTATAACGTATTAAGTGAGCGCTATTTCACTTACCGCGAAATTGAATACCGTACCTTACTAAGCCTGGTTCAAAGTAAAATTCTTCCTGCGGCCATTACTTATAAAGATCAATTGGCCAATCTTATTAAAAATCAAAAGGCCATTGGACTTGAGAGCAGTGTAGAAGTTGAACTTTATAAACGAGTCAGCTACTCCACAGAAAATCTTTTCAATAAACTAAACCAACTTAGAACAGCACTTGAAGGTGCTGCGGCCCACGGCCACCATAAGAAAGGTGAAGTATTTGTAAAAGAGCTATTCCCATTGTCACAAACTGTGGGCCAGTTCTGTAATGAGATTGAAGAAGTTATTCCAGATACGCTTTATCCGATGCCGAAGTTTTACGACATGCTTTTTGTTCGATAGTTTACTATTAGCGGTGGCGGAGAGGGTTCCTTCTCCGCCGCCTTTAGAAGGAATAATTTATTTGTACCTTTTTTAAAGGCAGCAAAACAAAGTATAAATTTACTACAAGTAAATTTACTTTAAGATCAATGGGATCACAATACGAGCTAAAAACTATACTTTAATCCCAAATTCACATTCCAAACCTCATAGCCTTCATTATCATGAATGACAGAAGTTCCACCTTCCTTTTTAAAATTGGGTCCACTAAAACCAATATTGGCGAGTTCTATATTAATATCCCAGTTATTTTTAATCTTGTAATCTGTTCCCGCAATTATTTGATAGCCAAATTCACCATCGTCACTAAAAGACTGCTCGCCTGAAGAGTCTTCTAGATCTATATCGATTTCTTCTATAAAACCAAGCCCGACTCCAACATAGGGCCTGAATTTGCTAGATGAGTTGAAGTGATAGTAGGTATTAAGAAAATGAAGACGAGAAGAATAATCACCTTTGTAATTACTTCCGTCTGTAAAAGTTGTTTTTGTCGAGTTTGTTATATAATCGAATGTCAGCTCTGAAGAGAAATTTTTATTCCAGTTAAAACCGAAAGAAAATCCTGCTCTATAACCAAGAGAACCCATCATTTCACCAGTTACTCCTGTCGCCTTAAAGCCCGTTTGAGAAATATCCTGATTACCAAGAATACTGGCCCCTCCATAAATTCTTGCATAATAACGCTCATTCGCAAAAGCGTTCATCGATACCCCAAACATCACTATCACTAAGAAAAATAGCTTCATTGAACCTCCTAAAAAAATATCTTCTCTCGAAAATTTTACAGACTTTTTGGCAATTTTAAACCTTAGATTGATGAACAGCGTATAGAATGTGATGAACGACATGACAAATGGGATCATGCCCCCAAATTTGAATTCTCGTGTTCCACCAAACGAGGTAACTGGAACGAGTCCCGGGGATATTTTCGTTGCTCGAAATGTTGCAAATCTAGTGATTCACACAAATTTCAATCTTATTAGCGTTTTGGAATATACTGTTAAGTACTTAAAAGAAAAACACATTTTAATCTTTACCATAAATGGCCAACCTTTTTTAATTCGAAATTATTAAAATATTTTACTGCCATCAGTTTATTCTAGCTCTTTCGGCGCTAGAGTATTAATTAGACGATAGAATTTATTGGTTTAATTCGTCTTAAACTTTGTTAGGGTAATCAAATGGAAAATAAAACAATTAAACTTATTCGGATCGGGCATCTTGGCACTTTCAATGGCATCAGGTTGATAGCTTGCCTAATCTGCTTATTAGGATTTGGAGCCAGCTTATTAAACAGTGATGATAGTTTAGGGTATGACCTTCTGTTGTTTGTTATTACCCTAATGATATTTTTTTATAATATAAAAGTGATGAGTATGTATAATCTGGCAGAATTAATTATTTCTAAGAATGAGGGAATTGAAATTGTCCACCGAGATATGCTGCTAAAGGAAGATCGGATTAAACTGTCTTGGAGTGAAATCGAACATGTTCATGATTTAACTCTATTTAATCTTAGGGGACTAAAATTAGAACTTAAAAATAAAAAGCATATTGATCTTATACTTGAACATAAGACTAGAAATATTCACATTGGTGAGTATTCTCAGCTTTTAGTATTTGATAGTTGGGAAGATGAAGAATTTTTAAAGTCAGTATCAAATGAAAGTTGGAAAAATTTTAGTCAAAGGTTGGGGAAGCTGATTTTTACTTGGAAATCTTAACCTACTCTTTTTCTATAAGTCAGAAATGAGGCCCACCATTTTTGTCCGAAATTGTTTATATATTGCACCTTTCGAGTCTCTACAATTCCTTTTCAAAATAATCCACAACTAAATTTAAGCAAATGAATGAGTTGATCGTTATGGGCATTTGCCGGTTGGTACTTCATTGTTGGGATGCGATGAATTGATGATTCGATTGCAATCAAACCAAAGCTCGCTGTAATCCGTCATCTTGAGCTTAATACTATCTCTCGAATAATTATGTCTGAGCAATCGACTTGAATGTCGTTTGATTTTTCCGGGAATTTTTATTGAAGGGCGAGAAGTCGTTCGATGACCCAGTGGCCGGCCGTAATACCAATCATAAAAATGGGGATTCTTTGCACCAAGCGCGGGAGTTTTGTTTTGAAAGACCTGATTTTGCTTAATTTTACGGATTTTTATGAAAAAATAGCAAGCTCACTGACTGAGGTCCGAGAAATAATAACATAATCACAAATTTTAATGGCCATTTTTAAGTATAAACCCTCTCAGGGAATCATTTTTGGTATTTCTAATTATTAGTTTTCGGCCTGCTTTCTTTTTAGCTCTTTGGCGTTTGCTCAAATAGTGCCAAATTTTTATGGTGGGGTTTTATATAAAAATAACATCAAAAAGGCAGAAAAGTTGGGTGTTGCTTGTAAAGAAGTGAGAGAAAAAAGATGCAGAGAGTTTGTCGTATACAGGCAAGAACATCACAAGGCCAATTATGTAGAGTCAGATAGTTTTTTTATCGAGGAACTCAGTCGCCACTACCAGGAAGCCTTTCAAGCACGGAAGGAGGATGCCAGTGGTAGAATGACAGGATTACTGCCTATCGTAACGAACACGGCACTTAAAAGTTGCATCATACCCGACTGACCCGTGGGACACCTGGCATGTCTTGCATTACCGGCCACATTCGCCATTGATTTAGTAAAAATGCCTGTAGTCGTCTTAGGTCACGGAATTTTTAGTTTAGGAAATTTGGCGAATAAAAAACGCTTTTTTAATTATCTTTATTTTTTAATTAATCCTAAAGAAAAGGAGAAATTAAAACGAATTTCAAGAATTGATTATCGCGCTATAAACAATACGCTTTATTAATTTTTTAAACGGGCCAGGATGCCAATATTGCGCGGGCTTATTTTCTCATCAAATAGCACGAACATTTTGGCATCCAATCCCTTATCCTTTAACCAAAGGGCGCGATCAATCAGTAGGATAAATTCTAAGACTCGGCCGAAGCGCCAACGAAAGAGTGTAAGGGTCATAAAATTTAAAAATAAATGACCAAGTTCTGGTGCACTAATAAAAAGATTGAGTTCGCGCTCAAGATCAGCTTCATTTCTTTTGGCCAATTCGGTGGGAAAAAGACGGGCCATTTTTGCTTTGGCAAATTCCACAAAGGGCCCTAGATAAAGTCTCGGGTGTTCGCTGCCAAAAGGAAAATCGCTATCAATATCCAGCTCTTTTTTAAGCCAAAGATGAAGCGCAAAGCGATAAAATTTCACTTTCCAAGATTGTAGAAATTCTTCCGGGTCGTACTGGCAATGGGCGCGAGTGGCCAACGTCAGAGCATGGGGATTCCAAGGCATTGGTTGTTCTTGTGCCAATTGAGACAGATTAACTTCTTTTTGTGGGTGTAAATTAAAGTAACAGCAGCCAAAATTTAAGGCCGCCTGGTGGTGATGATTTATGGGGAGAGATAAATGGTGGACGGCAAGCGATCCGCAAGTATGGAGGCCCGTGGACAATTTCCAAGATTTGGTCTGTTGTTTCATAAACAGAGGAAGAGAAATGGAATCAATGGATAGCGCATGAAAAGATAAAGGTGACCTGCCAGTCTTTTTATCTCCCAGCATTTTCTTTCCCAGGTCTTCCCCTTCACGAATGAGCGCAGGATCTTTTTCAAGACAGCAAACATCTGGAACTTCATTGGCATTTTTTTGCATGACAGAGGCCAAGGTGCGGCCAAGGTGGCCTTGGCCACTACAGAGATCAACCATCGGGGAGACCAGCAAATTTTCTTCGATTAGAAACTGGGTAATAGCATTGATCTCATGGACCTTTTTTTGTTTTATAAAGGTGCCAGCGTAATTAGTTTTTAACTTGAGGGGCAGGCAAAACTGTTGCGATAAATCGCGTTCAAGTTGGTTGATGGAATTAAGCACCCCGAATATGGTCTCCCCAGGCATTGCACTGTTCAACGAACCATCTAGTGCATAGAGGGATTTGCTATAAAAAGCGAAAGCTTGCTTCAGTCTCTCTATGCGCCTTGCATTATTGTCCCCTTCATAATTTAACAATATCTTTAAATCACTTTCTTGCAGGGGCTTGGCAAAAAGCTCATCAACTAAGGGAGCAAGGAAGGCCTGGTCAAAAAGTGGCGGCAGGTCCAATGAAAAGGGGAAACCAGAATCGGTAATTTTCAAAAATCTGAGGGGTTCCCGCGACCAAAGAGGCTTCCAAGGGGACAACAGCTGATGAATTCTGCTATAACTTTCTTCGAGGTTGTTCATGATAGAAAAATTAAACCATTTAAGTGGCCGCAATTTAAACGGTCAGAAAATAGCAGTAATTGGGCTAGGTGTCTCGGGGAAAAGTGCTTTTTACTTGGCCGGTTTATTAGGTGCAAAAGTATTTGCTGTCGATCAGGCCTCTTTTCAGGATATTCAAACCAAGGCCCAATTGGGACAAACGAGTGATGATCGTTATGTGGCCCAAAACTTATTACAAGATCATTTTTATGCTCAAAATGATGTCGATTTAGCATCAAAGCTGGCAGACATGGATGTCATCATTTTAAGTCCTGGCATCGCCCGTGAATCTGAATTTTTAAAAAAGGCCTTGGAAAATGGTGTTCCTGTTATCGGGGAACTTGAACTGGCCTTGCGCTATGTCACCGGACCAATCATTGGAGTGACAGGTACTAATGGTAAAACGACCACTGTAACCTTATTGGGTGAGTTGGCACAATCATTGGGTGATGATTTTTTTATGGGGGGTAATATTGGTCTTCCCCTGGCACGCATCGTGGCCGATCACTTTGCAAACCACTTTGCGCTTCATCCAGACCTTACGCCTGCCTACATTCAATCTACGGACTCGCTTCCCCTAAGAAAATTTGATCTCACTATTTTGGAGCTTTCAAGTTTTCAATTGGAGAGTATGCCAACATTTAATCCAGATGTGGCGGTTATTTTAAATTTAACTTTTAATCATGGGGAACGCTATCAAAGCATTGAAGATTACGCGCGGGCAAAATTTCATATTGCTGATAATTTGGGAAAAAAGAAAGGCCAGTTAATCTACAATCGCGATTATCCGCTTTTTCGTGAATGGGTGCGAGAAAAAAACTTCATGGGGCGCGCTCTTTCTGGAAATGAAATAAGGGACTATAAAAAGGAACTTGAAGTATCCTACGACCTTTCTCGTTTCAAGCTGCCTGGCGATCACAATTTATTTAATTTGTTTGTGGCGATTTTGGCCATGCGAGCTCTAAGAAAGGAAAAGACCGATGCCTTCCAGCAAGTTATTCATGAGTTTCGAGGAGTGGCCCACAGAATTGAATTTGTAGATAGCAAAAGTGGCCACTGGATTTACAACGATGCCAAGAGTACCAACTGGGATGCCACCTTGACTGCTTTGAAGGCCATGCCAGACACTAAAGGCCCTCTCTATTTAATAATAGGAGGACAAAAAAGAGGTCGAGGAGATTCAATCGCTCCCATTTTAGGAGACATCCGAAAGCGCGTCGCCAAATTATTTTTAATAGGCGAAGTTGCCCCTGATTTGGCCAGGGAAATTCAGGGCGCGGTTGATTTTCAAGTCAGCAAGACTTTAGAAGAGACATGGCAAGAAATATTAAAATTGGAAACTGGTGTTGTTTTATTGTCACCCGGTTTTCCTTCGTTTGATCAATTTTTAAACTACGCTGATCGCGGCAATCGTTTTAAGAAAATTGTGAAGGGAGAAAATTAATAAGGTTTGTAGAAATTGGTTTTTGGGCCACCGTGTACGAGAGATTTCTTGTTAGCATGGGCGTTTTGATCAGCAACCGAAATTTTGATTAAGAAAAAGCCAATAACAAATATAATGAGTTTTTTGATGGTTGAAGACACCGCTAATCCCCCGTTAAAGTACTCATCGGCAGGGATAGGAAAAAACTCAAGAAAAAAAGTTAAGTTTTTTATTTTTTGCTTCAAAATTAGGTCATGGGGTCATTTGAGATAGAATTGGGGGAATTGAAATGAAATCTAAAACTTGGTGCTTAAAGCAAGAGCAAGTTATTGAAAATATTAAGGCCCTAAAGGCATTTATGGTCGCTGGACCTGCCCAGACAGGGCTTTATCTCGGCGGTCAGGACGTCTTTTTAAGTGAATACGTGCCTAGGGTGGAAAACCACCGCTATTACTTTACGGGTTTTACGGGGTCTGTGGCCGAAGGATTTGTGGCCGGAGGAAGCGCCTTTCGAATTTATTTATTTGTCGACGGACGCTATTACGAACAGGCCGATCGTGAATGCCAATTTGCTGATTTAGAGATAGTTAAAGTCCCGTTTGGAACTTCATTGCAATCAGCACTAATTGCTAAAATAAAAGAACTCTCACTTTCCACAATATTATTAGAAGGCGACCGCTCTAGTGTAATTTTGGCCGATGAGCTGGGGAAATTTTGCCAAATAAAAGATTTAGGACCTTGGTCTGTATTAGAAAAAATTCAGGTCCAGTCCCATGAAACGGATAAGGCCATTTACCAAATACCCTTGTCGATGGCCGGTGAGTCTGTTGAAAGTAAGCTTTCACGGTTAGTAAAAAAGGATAATCAGGGAAGAGTGACAGGGCATTTTATTTCTGCCCTCGATGTCGTGGCGTGGATGTCGAATTGTCGCGGATTGCATATGCCTCACCAATCTCAATTTATGGGAAAGGCCATCGCTACGCCTGACAAACTTTTCGTGGTGGTGAAAAAAGGTCTTCGCGTTCTCGCAAAAAGTGAAGGCACTAAATTGGCACCCATGGCCGATCAGGCCTTAGAATTTATTTACGTTGAAGATTGGGCCGAGATGGAAACCATTTTAACCAATCTAGAAAAGAGTCAGAAAATTCATCAGATTAGTTTTGCACCAAAAACAACAAATTTGCGCGATGTGCTCCTCCTAAAAAAAGTCTGGGGTACGCGCGTCTTAGAAGGCCAGACAACAATTACCATGGCCCAAGCAGAGAAAAACCCAAGTGAATTAAAAACATTCCGCACTGAATTTGATAAGAGCGATCGCGCTATCATGAAGACGCGCCAGTGGTTAATTGAAAAATTTAAATCTGGGCCAGGGCCTTCTGAATATGATTATTTTTTGGCCGCCAATCAACACTACGACGAAGTGGGAGCGCTTGATCAATCTTTTCGCACCATCGCAGGTTTTGGTCCTCATTCTTCCATTATCCATTTCGGTAGTCCTGAAGTTGGATTCTCATTAAAAGTGGGAGAACTTGCCTTACTTGATAGCGGCGGACTTTATGAAAGTGGTTATGCCACTGACACGACTCGAACATTTGCACCTTTTGGCAGTCCTGATGCCCGAGCGCGAGAAATTTATACTTTGGTCCTCAAGGGATTACTCAATGCCTTGTATGCCATTTTTCCAGAGGGTACTCATGGTTCTCAGTTAGATGCCTTGGCCCGAGCGCCTTTGAGGCAAAAAGGATACGATTATGCCCATGGTACTGGTCACGGAGTCGGCATCAACGTGCACGAAGGCCATTTTTCAATTACGCCCATAAGTACGGTTCCTCTAAAGGTGAATTTGGTTGGTTCCCTCGAACCAGGAATTTATATTCCTGGGCTAGGAGGAGTGCGATTAGAAAATATTGTGATTGTAAAAAAACATCCTAATTTTTCCAACATGCTTTGTTTTGAATCTTTAACTTATGTAGGTTTTGAAGAAAACTTAATTGATTTCAGTCAAATGACTTCTACCGAATTGGCCTGGTTGGCCGATTATGAAAAACTTTGTCGTGACAGGGGGCGAAGCTCAATGTCGGAAAAAGCGTGGGCGAATTATTTGTGCCAATAATGCTCCAGCGATAAATGTAAGTGCTAAAGCCCATAAGTTTCCAGAGGGGCCTTGAGGTCGAACTTCTGTAATCTGGCCACAGCCGGAGAAGGGCTGCTGCACAGGATAGAGGTAGGCCAGGCCATCCAAATCGTCCCATCCCAAACTTCTTCTAGTTGGAATGGAAGCAAAGTACATCAAGCTATCCTCGACTGGTGAGTGTCCAAGCCCAATGCCATGGCCAATTTCATGGGCCAAAATAGCAATCTGTTCATCCCTGGCCTTATTAGGGAACGTTGTGTCCGATTTATCGTTGATTAGGATAAGAGCACCAACAAGATTTTTTCCCTGAATATTGTTGGGGATACTGACACCCAAAACTCCAGCGCCAAAATTTACTCCAGGCCCTGAATCATCATTACAAGAAATAAGGATATCTGAACTCACCGTGAGCGCTGTATTGGGAGTGCAAGCACCAGAGGTATTTGAACAACCGGCTTCAGTATAAAAACTACTGCTGGTTGATACAATAGAGCCTTGTTTTAAACGCAGTCGAGAATGGGGTGCCCTATTCCAGTACTGATTAATGGCCTCCCCTGCCAAATCTAAAAGTTGTTGGTTATTTATACCTAGGTTCTGGCATGTTTGATTTGAGACATTAACTTTAACTTCATTTTGTGAAAAGGCCGCCGCAACGGTATTGTTTAATGTAAAGGCCAGAGCACTATTGAAAACGGATAAGAAAACAAAAGCGAAGAGCTGAAAAGCGTGAAGAGCGATAACTTTTTTTAATTGCATAAAGGCCTCAGTATTTTTTTTAACCTACTTTTTGCTTGGTCTATCTAAATCAAAAACGTAATTAATGGCGAATAAGTAGGACCATGCCGCATTTCTCTCATTAAAAGCATTGAATCGATGAAAATCAAAATTGGCTCGCCATCGCTCTTCATAGGTACCACTTAGGCCAAGCACCCCAATGACATTTCGAGTTGTGCTTGAACCGTTGGGGAGGGGAAATGATTCAGTCGTATTTCCATTGCGAAGGGTTTCTTCTCCGCCTTTGCCTGAAACCGTGGTCATGGCAATACCAGTCCCAGCTTTAATTCCAAGTGACCAATGTTTGGCGACTATAAAATCATAGAACCCACCAAAAGTTGCATACCACACCCAGCGAGTAATATTGGGATCTCGACCAGAGCCTGGAAGGTTGCCACCAAATTCAATAAAAGGATGGATGAGCCAAAATCGAGCGAGGGTAATGCCTGCGTAGATATTAAGGTCCGGGTCCCAAGAATTTTTTTCGCCCTCACGACTTATTTGCACTTTGCCGGCATAGTCAGTTTTAAGGCCTGCTCCAAGCCACCAACGGTGAATAGTAAAGAAGCCTTGATTCGGAGAATTTTGATTTTCCTCGGGGCCCTTTTCATTCTCCGGCGTTGTCGGAATATTGTTGGGAGATTCGTCTATGCTCTCAAAACTAGTGGATTGGCCGATTTTAGTTTTTTTCTTGGGCTGAGTCTCAGCATTGGCCAAAAGCGAAAATCCACCTGTAAGCAATATAAGGACAAAGCAGTGACAAAAAAGTCGAGTTTTCCAGTCGGGATGTCTCAATTTGCTATGACAATTCGCACTGGAGTAGGCCCATTTTATTTTCAATTTATTTCCTAATATTTCTTGCAAGATTTGCCCATTATTTAGTGCTAGAATTGTCACAAAATTTAGCGCTTTTGGCCATAAGAAGGAAGGAAGTATGTTCGAAAATTATAAGTCACCCCAAGAGTTTATTCCAAAAGACCCAAGATTTGGCGTGGGGCCCTCGCTCGTCCCGGTTGAATTTCTTAAATCATTGGCAGACACAGGCCTTCATTTGATGGGAACAAGCCATCGCAAAAGCGCAGTTAAAAATTTGGTTAAAGATATTCAAGAAGGATTAAAAAGTTATTTTAATTTACCAGCGGGATATAGTGTTGTTCTTGGCAATGGCGGCGCCACTCTTCTTTTCGATATGATCGGCTTAGGGATGGTCGAAAAATCTTCGCTCCATTTTACTTGCGGAGAGTTTAGTGAAAAGTGGTTTAAAAATCATAAACAAATTCCTTGGATCAAGGCAGAACAAAAAAGTGTCGCGGCCGGATTGGGAATTAACCCAACTCTGGTACCAGGGCACGATATGATATGTGGTACTTTAAATGAGACCTCCACTGGCGTGATCATTTCTGAGTTTCCAAAAATGGACGAGCAAACTATTTTGGCCATTGATGCAACTTCAGGCGCTGGTCAAGTCCCTGCGGATTTTTCAAAAATAGATTTATTTTTCTTTAGCCCACAAAAGGTATTTGCCAGTGATGGCGGACTTTTTACAGCAATCATGTCACCTAAAGCGCGAGAGCGGGCACTTAAAATTGCTGCTGATAAATCCCGCTATGTCCCAGATATTATGAATTGGGCCCAGGCCATCGATAATAGCGATAAAAATCAAACCTACAACACTCCGGCCATTGCCACGCTTTATATATTGCGTGAGCAAATTGTAAAAATGAATCGGGCCGGTCGAAATGCCGTGGAAGCCGATGGCAAGGCCAAGGCAGAGCTGATTTATGGTTGGGCGGAAAAAAAGGACTACCTTTCTCCCTATGTAAAAGAAGCTAAATTTCGTTCAACCGTAGTTGCCACCATTGATGTCGATGAAAAAGTAGATACCAATGCCCTTTTGGCGATTTGGGAAAAGCAAAAAATTGTTTACGGAATTGATGCCTACAGAAAGCTGAATCGCAATCAGTTTAGAATTGGCATGTTTTACAATATTGCTTTTGGTGATCTTGAACGCCTTACTAAGTTAATAGATCATGCGGCGTCGTCTGTTTTAAAGTAATTTAAGCAATACTACCGGAATCATCATCATTATTATTATTGTTTTTCTTGGTAAATAATTGAGGTTTTTTACTTATCGCACGAAGTAAGTTGGGGTGAATTTCCATAAAGCGCGGCTCCCCAATGGCAAATAATTCAATTTCGTGAACATAACACAGGACCAGTGAAAGAGTTTCTTGTTTAAGAACGGTATATAAATTTCTCATAAATAATTTTGTCTTGGGAAATTTAAGTTGTCGGTAATCTGTACCTTCAAAACGGCACACTTCGCACATAGGACTTAACTTCCCTTGATAATTTGTACAATTTCATCAATGTTAAAGGGCTTCTCGAGGAAATGAATATTCTCAATGACCTTCCTTTCATTGTTTAAATTTATATAACCACTAATGACAATAATTTTGCGTGGAAAGGATTCTTTAATACTAGAACCTAATCCTCGAATGAGATCATTGCCTTGCATTTTAGGCATATTTAAATCGGTAATGAGGATATATTATTTAGTTTCGAGCATTTTCTTTAAGGCCGCTTCTCCATCATAAGAAAAATCAATAATATAATGTGGTAGGCGGGCAGATAGTCCTTCGATTAATACTTCAACGATATCTTTTTCATCATCAACGATAAAAATTTTTTCTTTCATAGTGATAATATTATAATTATTTCGAACAAAAGATTGTAAAAATTATTTCATTTTAAAATGGAATGAATTATAAGAGGTTATTCATCAAGCAGGGCCTTGCCCGATTCCATGCCTTCTTCTTTGGTGAGTCCATAATTTTTCAGGAATTCCTTCTTATAATCAAGAAATCGGTCTTGTAAAATTGCTTCACGTGCCATACGGGACATGTCTACATAAAAAGCAATATTGTGAGTCGTGGCCAAAATTGCACCTAAAATCTCGTTGCTATCGAATAAGTGTTTTAAATAGGCGCGGGAGAAATTTTTACAAGTATAGCAATGACAGCTGGTGTCGATTGGGTACATATCTCGGCGGTAATTGCGGTGTTTTATGCGAATGCGTCCCCTTGTTGTATAGAAGGTTCCTCCGCGCGCATATTTGGTGGGGATAATACAGTCGGACATATCAATGCCATGTTCCCAAATCATCAAAAGATCTTGGGGATGACCGACACCCATCACGTAACGAGGTTTATCTTTAGGCATAAGAGGAGCGGTAAAAGAAACGGCCTTTTCCATAAGTTCAGGCCCTTCTCCGACTGATACCCCACCAATGGCATATCCAGGTAAATCTCGACTACAGACTTCTTCCACACACCTTTTACGTAGGTTGTCGTAGATACCCCCTTGGATGATCCCAAAAATAGAGCAATCTGGTCTCGTCCAAGATTGGATGCACCGATCGAGCCAGCGATGGGTTCGCGCAATAGATTTTTCAACATAGTCCTTGGTGGCAGGATGGGGAATGCACTCATCAAAGGCCATCATAATGTCTGATCCTAATGCCTCTTGAGTTTTAATTGAGATTTCTGGGGAGAGTAGAATTGTTTTTCCTTCTTGATCCTTAAATTCAGCGCCTTCTTCTTTGATGCTTTTTTTTTGTAAACTAAAAACCTGGAATCCACCAGAATCAGTGAGGATCGGTCTTGGCCAAGACATGAACTTATGCAGGCCCTCGGCCTTTTTGATAAGGTCGGGCCCTGGTTGTAAATGTAAATGGTAGGTATTGGATAAGATTATAGGTATATCCATTTCAACAAGCTGGGATGGTTGCAGGGCCTTGATAGCGCCATGGGTACCCACTGGCATAAATATGGGGGTAGGGATTTGGCCATGAGGAGTATGAATAATGCCGGCACGGGCCTTGGAATGCTTATCTTGATGAACCAATTCAAATCGAAAATGTTGTTTGTTTTGTTCTCTGGTGGAATTCATTAGTTCATCCTAATTTTTATTTAACTTAAATCTTTAGAAAAGTATCAATCTTCTTTTGCCATTCATTTTTAAGTCTTACTTCCTCATTTTTAACTCGGATTTTTTCCTTGTTTTCCCAATCTGTCATTCTTTTCTTTTCCTTGGCCTCTTCCTTGGGATTTAGCTTGCCAGTGCGTAGAGGAGGATAAATTTCTTTGGCGGAAACGCTAAAGGTCCTTTCGCCCCATTTTTTATTGTAAAAAGTTTTTAATTCTTCCAAACTTTTTAATACTTGAGGATGAGTGATTTTACTAGTGCTAATAAAATCCTTTAATTTTTTGATATTATTAGAGACCTGTGAATACTCTTCGTCTGGGGTAATTGATTTGCTACTAAAAAAACTGTCCAGGGTATCCATCCCCGTATGCGGATTTTTCTTATCACTTTCCTTCAGTTTTTGTCCAAAGCCTATTTGTTTAATCACATTGTTAAGAATCTTAAGGGATTGTTGAACTCCATCTTTGGGAAATTCCAATCGAAAAGAAGAGTATGATTTATCCATATTCCAAAGATTAAGGTAATTTTGTGCATTTAAATTTTGATCTCTGATGGCCCATAAATCTAGTTTTTGGCCTTTGATACGATAAATTTCTGGGTGCCCAGAAATTTTAAAGAACTCCTTTAATTGCTCTCTAACCTTAACCAATCCAAGGGTGAATGGACCAAATTCTAGGAGATACTCAACAAAGTTTTCAACTTGAATATTCGCCGCGTGGGAAAGAAGAGATTGTTCCAACTCTGGATTCCCCTTAATTTCATTTTCAAAATTTGGATGAAATAAAAACAATACGGGATTTCCAAAAGAAAATTTTTTAAAATCTATTTCAGGCGTTTTAATTTTCTCCAGCACGACTGTGATATTTTTTTCTTTATCATAAAATAAAACATAGGAGTCTTTCGGTGCATCAGCTTTAATGATGGGAAAAATAAATAATTCAAATTCTCCCGCAATTTTATATCGCCCGTTAAAAAACTCAGAATAATCGAAAAAAGCGGGTATGTTATTGTCTTTCGCAATCTTTTTACTTTCAGGGGGAGCGGCTATTTCATAGGGACCTTCCCAAAAATCTGGGGCCAATAAAAGGGGACCGACAGTTGCAAAAAGTATTGACCCAGGCAAAATTAAATAAACACCAAGGAATCTTCGACCTGAACCGATTGCTTTAAGGTGGGTTAATGTCAAAATTTCTTTAAGGGTTCTTTGGCCAAAAAGTGGAAGTAATTCTCCCACGATTGTTGCCGCAGAGATTGGCCACAATATAAGACGAGCGAATGATTTAATTCTTTTTAAAGCGAAATTATCATCACTTTCAATGCCCATTATGAAATGACCAAAACTTGAACCAATTAAAAAGGCAAATATCAATTCAATAAAAATGGCAAAGCTCACAAAATAAAATGGAGTATCAGATTTAAGTATTTGATCGAGATGAATGAATTCTTCTGCTTGCTTCAAGTGTGGCAGCGATGCTAAAAATTTAAAAATTGATTCCCTTATTGTAAAGATACCTTCTTTTATAAAAGGTATGTTGGCCGCCCAATCTTCTCCCAGAAGTAGAGGTAAAACTATATAAATAAGACTGTAGATTGTTACTAGGAGAATGGGGAATCCCATGATACGCAGTAATGGTCCAGGATTAAGTTTTTCTTCGCTTTGTATTTTTAACCGTTCTTTGGGGGATTTCATGCCCATTTTAAGATTTTTCTTAGGTAGGCCTTTTTGAGGTTTTGCTTTTTCATTACCTTTTTTATTTCGCTTAAACCAATTTTTTGCCTTTTCCAAAAAACTCAAATTAGACAATTTCTCTTTTTCTTTAGCTTCCTCAAGTTCTTCCTTGTATTCCAAAATGCTTTTAATATTTGTCTTTGGATCATCAAATTCTTTTGCATCCAATTCATCATAGCGAATAATAATATCTAATTCACCCAAGGTGAGTTTATCGCCTTCTTCTAAAATATACATTTTTCCGGATGCAAGTTGGTTTCCATTTTGCTCAATATCACCTGCATATGTATGAATACTTAGGACGTCATTATTCGGTCTAAAAATAGCATGCTTGGCCTTGAGACCGCGACCTTTGATTTGCAATTCAATACCCTCTGCCGAGCCTAAAGTAACTTTACCTTTTACATAAACTCGCTGGGTGGGGCCTTTGGCCATTTTGACTTCAAGAATATAAACACCAGTTGCTCCTTCCGATGAATTTTCTTCACTAGATTCACCTTCTGAAATGTTCTGTTCTTCGTCTTCATCATTAAAATTTAAGTCAGGCTTAGTACTTTTAGATTTGGTCGAATCTTTTTTTGCTGGGACAACCTTTTTTTTATCTTCCTTCTTGTCCTTTTTCTTTCCAAAAAACATGGGTTTAATCCTTAAACCAAAATAGGCCAGTTCTCTTTTTAAATTTCACCTAGCTTAATTTTCGCCAAAATAGGGATAAAGATCAATTGCTATGATGATAAAAGGGATGGTTAGAGTTCATTATCGCTTTTGTCCTCAAACTGATGTAAATACCACTAAAACCATCATGGTGCATGAAATTGCTTCTTATTGATGATATAATCTACAAATCTTTTTAGTTCGAAACAGGACATTAGCTATGAAACAAACATTATCCTTTCAGCAATTAGGACTGAGGTCTGAACTTACTAAGGCCCTTGAGGAATTGCTTATAAAATCTCCTACTGAGATCCAACAATTGACCTTTGGCGCCTTTTTAGAAGGACAATCCTTTTTTGCTTGTGGGCAAACAGGTAGTGGAAAGACCCTGGCCTACGCCCTTCCGACTTGCCAAAAGGTGAAGGATTGGGAGCAAAATCCAGATTTGTTCCGTTCTGAACTAAAGGCCATGCAATTCGATCAAGATATTGCGGATTCTGACCTTAAACCAATGGCCCTTATCATCGTTCCGACCAAGGAACTTGCAGGCCAGATCGCCAAGGTTTTTAAGAAGCTATCCCATCACATAAAGCTTAAAGTGAGGAGTCTTGGTGGTGAGTTGCGTGAGGCGGAACAAATTTTTCGCGATAATCCCAACATTGTAATCGCTGTCCCCGGTGCGTTAAGGCATTGGCCAGAGAAGGGATGGACTCCATCGCTAGTTATTGCGGATGAGGCTGACCAGATATTTGACGAGTCATTTGCTCGGGATATGCAGTCATTTTTTCATAAGTGCCGGACGGGAGTAGGGATTCAGTGGGCCTTTTTTACGGCCACCATGACGCCCGACCATGTTTCCCTGGCCAACAAATGGTTAGCGCCCCTGAAAGTGAGTGTGACGACCGTTCTTCAAGACGGACAAACTAATCGACCGCAAAAAAGCATTAGAACTTTTAATATTGAGCTTCCGGAGAAGGAAAAAAACTTATTGCTCCCACATTTTCTAAAAAGAGAAGGGTTAGGAAAGGGCATTATTTTTGTGAATAAAAAAGAAACCGCTGCTGAGTTATTTAAACTACTCGAGTCGACCTTTGCCGCTAGGAAGGTTTACCACTTGCATGGGGGACTCGATCACAAAGATCGCAAGGTTTGTCTTAAATCATTTCGATTGGCAGAAAGGGGCATATTAGTTTCTACCGACATCATGGCCAGAGGCATGCATTTAGAAGGCCTGGAGTGGGTGTTAAATTATGATTTACCATTTGAGGCCTCTTATTACCTCCATCGAGTTGGGCGGGTTGGGAGAGGTAGTGAAATTGGACGAGCTTATAATTTTTGTACGCCTAGGGATCTAGGTCTTATTGATCGAATAAATTCGGCGATTAAAAATCAACAGGCCCTCCCTCTCGAAACACTCCAGTTAAAAAAGATAAAACGAATGGACGTTTCCCAATCTAAAAAGGCCAAAATGCTTAAGAAGGCCGTTAAAAAAGTGGGACCGGGTGGGCAAGCAGTGGCACCTCGACAAGAGGTCCCACCGCCAATTCCAGGGGGAAGGCGAGGTCGCAATTTAAGAAAGAAGCTTGATTCAAGTTCTACAAGTTTTAATCAGAGCGGCCGGAAGGGGCCAAAAGTAAAAAGAGGACCTGGCAACATTCGTAGACAAAAGCAGAAACAGGGTAGGGGTTAAATTTTGAAGAGAGATGCCATGAATTTCAAATATTTGATCCTAGTATTTCTGATTTTTTCTCTTTTTTTTGGTCAAGGGTGCACCAAGAAAAGTAATCGAGTTGATAAGTTAATGATGCTTAAAATGGCCCAGGAGTTTGATCCAAGCGTCAAACCCATTCTACCTAAAGATATGAACAGTGGATTAAAATGTCTTAAGGAATCTGGAGAGTTAAATTACGGTGTTGGTTGTATGGGGGCCTTTCAAGTTCTAGTTGGAAAGCTTGAAATGGGTGTCATCGAATTTGAGTCAGAAGAACAAGCGAAAGAAGCCGCTCGGAATATCGATCAATACTACTACCGAAATTGGTTATTTGATGATGTTAGAAATGAGCCAACTCTTGAATATTTTGTGAAAGGCGCTTTTAAAGCTGAGCGCCCCTAAAATTTACCGGGCCATTCTTTCAAAAAGAGTTTGCCCGTAACTTTTTGATCTTTTTAAGATAAAATTGTTTTGCTCATCAATCTCAGAACTTTCTTTGCAATTAATACACAACTCAGCAGTAGGACGTGCCATTAATCTCTCGCAGCTAATCTCTGAATCACAATCCTTACAAAGTCCGAAAGTTCCTTCTTTAATTTTCTCTAAGGCCAAATTAATTTTCTTTAAATAAAAAATTTCACGGCTTTTAAAGCGGAGGTCATGGGCAACTTGAACATTGGCGCAGGCTTCATCAACAGGATCTGACAATTCATCAGTATTGAGCTGGAAAGTACTTTTACTAGGAGATACTGATACACTTTCCTCGCGCATCGTTATCTTTTCCTTTTCAGACAGTAACTTTTCTTTGATTTTTTCAACTTGTTTGTCTGAAAGATAAGAATTGGCGCGCTTCATGTGTGACCTCCCAAAAATCAACGGCCTAGTGGCCTTGTTCCCACACCTGTTTTTTTCGCACTGTGAATGTGAAGTTCTTTTGACAAAAGACCTCCCAATTCCCTACTCAGCGAAGCTTCCAGGATGTACTTATAACAATGTTGCTTATTAAACGCCGGTAAGAATACTCTGGAATTTAACTTCGTCGCAACCACTTAAGCCTATAATTTATCTAACATTTTTTGACATCTTACTGCAAGAATTAGGTGCTGCAAGATTCTTGAATGCGTTGTGTTTAATGTGGAAAAGAGTGCTAAATTGTCGGTTTTAGTCGTGGTCTTGGGCCATCTGTCCTCTCTGCGGATTGCGTCAAGCAAACTGGACAATGGAAGAAAAATTGTAAGTCAAATTGGAAGGCACAGGTGTCGCAGACGATCTCTTTAGAAAAATCTTCAAGTCCATCAAGGCCAACAACAAAAATATCGGGCCGAAGAGACCGGATCGTGTCCGGATGGGCCAAATAGCTGTTAATTCCCAATTTTTTTCTTTTGAATTTGCCAGGGGTGACAGAAGCGTCAGGGAGAAAATGTACCTTAACTTCTGATTCAGCTTCCTTATTGACTAGCGACGAGCCGGCAGCATTAGTAAGTTCTTGTAAATACTCATATATAAGGTTTGGGGCAAAGCCATCAGGACTATTTCTTTTCACCATGGCCCTATTCTAGTCTCTCTTTTTAAATAGTTAAGCGGGAAATTAACACCAGGTTGGGGAACCATCTATTTTGCAAAGCAGAAAAATGTGCTATTAACGGGCCCTTACTCGTCCTCAAACCTTGGTTTGAAAGGGAATAAGCTAGAAAATTTATGGAAACAAGTCTCCATTTAAATTCACTTTATGTCGCGACTGAAGGCGAAGGCCTCCTGATTGGTCGGCCGCAGATTTTCGTTCGCACCCAGGGTTGCAGTATCGGTTGTGTTAATTGTGATTCAAAGGATACTTGGAATTTTGACGATCGAAGTTTGGTCGCAGTGGACACTGTCATCAAATCAATTTGCAATATTGTTGAACATAAAAAGGGCCCTAGGAGAGTTTCCATTACTGGTGGTGATCCTCTTCATCCTAAAATTTTACCTGGAGTTTTGACCTTGGCCAAAGAGCTCAAAAATTTGGGATTTTTTATTTCTTTGGAAGCGGCCGGAACGAGAATTGTTCCAGAACTTTTTCAGGTCATTGATTTTATCAATTTTGACTACAAAACTCCCTCGACCCAAGTTCAGACGAAGAAAGAATTTATTCTAGAGATGGTGCGAAATTTTCCTGCAAAATTTCAAGTTAAGTCCGTCGCCGCAGATGAAAGGGATTTTAACTACACCCTTGATGCTTATACATGGGTTCTTAATGAGTGGCGGGAAATTGAACAGCGCGAAGATTTAACAAAACTTAAAAAATCCCCTTTGAATTCAAAGGCCCTTGATAATCAATTACCATTCGAGTGGATTTTAACCCCAGTTTATAATCCAGGCAGCGAGTTCCCAGTAAAGGCCTTTCAATCTATTTTGCAATTTAATGAGCTGGCCGGAGGCCCATTTCGCGTTATCGGACAACAACATAAATGGGTATTTGGTCCCAATGAGAAAATGGTTTAATTTAGGCAATTCTTACTTTTTAATCTTTTAATTTAAATTTGTTTGATGGGTCTTCCAATAGAGTTTTATGAAAGGCCAAGCAAGCATTCCCCAAGCAATGATAAAGCAGAGACCGCCCAAGGGAACGGGATAAACAAAAATTTTATTCATGGAAAGAACATACAGGTAAAGGTTTAAACTAAATATTCCAATCCCTAAATACATAAACTTGCGAGACCTTCGAATCCACACTACTGCCAAAGAATCCTTTTCATTGCTGTCGAAAAGAATAGTGAGAGTGGTTAGTAGAGCAATACCCAAGGAATGGATGATTTGATAGTGAACTCCCGTTTTAAAAGAATCAATGAGCTCAGCAGGAGTAAATCGCCGTAGAGCATGGGCGGCAAAAGCACCTAGTGCTACACCCAGTAATAACAAAATGGCCGATAAGGCGATATGAAAACAAACTTCCTTTTTTATTTTTGATTGTTCAAAAAAAGACATATGTCCTCTATTTAAAAAAACTTAATAATAATGATTTTTTACCTTTCTTCTTATCTTGAAAAGGTAAATTAGCATGGATTTTTTCAGATCCTACTGCTTGTCGGATTTTTACTTTTTCACCAACTTCTTGTCCTATAGAAAAGGCCAGAGATCTTGAAATGTCCGTCTGACCTCGTGAATTTCCCAATCTTCGATAGGCTTGGGCCAAGTGTCCCTGTATTTGTTGCTCTAAAATTTTTCTCTCTGGTTTGGTAAGAGGGATAAGTCCTTCAAGCGACATTTCCTCTGCATTCATGCCAAATTTGGTTTGAGAATTTGTGTCACTTTGAACTTGTTCATATTGTTTTCTGATGGCGTTACCAACACCTAAAAAAAAGTGGTTTTTTGCCTGAAGACCTTTGAGATGGGGATTTTTTTGTTTTTCCCTATTCCATAAAAAGTCGAGTTCCTGATCAAGAAAATGGGCGGCATAGTTGACCATTTCGATATTAGCGTAATCGCCAACGGCTTCAAGATAGACACCTTCATTGCCATGGTTAAAACAAAGGCCGACTGGATAATGAATAAGCGAATGATAGATTGCGCGCAATTTGGCACAATTTTTTTGCCGGTATAAAAGTCTTTTTTGATAGGTCGTAAAACTGCCAGAATTGAACAATGAATCTTGGCGGTTTGATAGCTTTTGAAGATTAAAGCGTTCCATGATTTGGTTGGCCTTGATCGTTGCTAATGTGGCCTCATGGGGATTAGAACTTTTGGCCAATTGGAAAAGCTTTTGTATTTTGGCAAGAATTGCTTCGGATTCTAGATCACCAACTTTGGTATTTTGCATTTCATCTAGGGAGCCACTTGCGTGACAAATTTCTGTTGGCCATCCATATCTAAGGCAAATGGATTTAAATTCATTTCCGTGGGGTTTTGTTGGTGTGGATTGTTTGGGCCCGTAATTGGCTTCAATAAACTGGATATAATGGGCCATCTCATGTCTAAGCACATCTCGAATTACAGCATCACCGTATCCGGTAGTCATTATTTGATTGAGCCCGATTTGGAAACTATGGGCATCAAAAAAACCCAATTTAGAGGTTCCTTTAAAAATAGTTAATCTAAGGGGAAAAAATCGATTATGCAGTAAAAATCGATAGCGCTTTAAATCCAACTTCATTTCATTTTTTACAATATCACTCAGTATGGGCCATACCCGGGATATAAAAGCAGAATTGGTTTTGTTGTGAATGAAAATCGTCATAGAGTTAAATCTGATTAATATTGTCCGATTAATGTTTTTAGTCTCTCAAGTTAATACCTCTGGGTCAATGGTAGGTTGCTTAAAATGCTCTGAAATTTCACTTTGATGAGAATATTTTTTCCTTTATAGCTCCAGTTCAACCTTAGGAGGAAAAGGGCCTATAATAAAGGAAATAGTGAAAATTATGAGTAAAAGTTCAGGCAAACCGCCCATTAAAGAAAAAACAAAAACCAAAAGCTTGGCGCGTGGATTAACAGATAATGCTGATGATTTGGTTATTGAAAATAATGCGGAAGAGAAAAAAAAATCTTCTGAAATTCCGACCGGAGCCAAGAAGGCCGAGAAAGGTCAAGGTGAAAAGCTTTTTGATTTTGATTTGGACGAAGCTCCCTTTTGTCCTTGTGTGCGCTTTAAGATTCCGGGCAATGTCAAAGATAGTATTTGCTTTGATATAAAAAATAAATTGATTATTGGTTCTGATCCGAAGCAATGCAAAATGGTTTTGCAACATCCTACAATATCACCTGTCCATGTGATGTTTGGATTAAAAGGTGAGGAGGTTGTACTAAAGCATTTTAGTGAACATGGGACAACTCTTAAAAATGAAAAATTGGAAATCAATAAGACTTATAAAATTCCATTCGATCAAAAAATAAAAATTGGTGCTTTAACTATCGAAGTATTACGTTCAAGACCACTTGATATCGTAGAAGTGAATATTAATCGAAGCTGGAAGGGGGGCATTGATCCTAATGACAATCAAGGCGCCCATGAATTTAAGGATGATACAAAACATAAACAACTGCGACGTCGCTCTACATTTTTTGGGGCCCTCTTTGACACATTATTTGGGTTTCTCGATCCCCGAGATGAGGTTGAAAAGGAGGAAGACGAAGATGAGTCAGAATGGGTTACGGAAGACGAATGGAATAAGGCACCAGAAGAAGAGAAAAAGCACCTTAAAGTAGTAAAAGAGGGTGAGCTGGTCGATAAGAATTTCAAAACTCAAGAACAGAAAAGTATTGAGAAACAACCATTTTATAAGCGACCTTTTCTACAATTTTTACATGGTTTGAAAGATGAATTTTCCTTTTTTGATATAAAGAGACAGAAAAATCTTGAGGCACAAGTTGAAGCTTCAAAAAGGGTGGTTGTTGAAAAGAAATTGAATCACCTAACCCAAAACGAGCTACTAGAAACAAAGGCCGCGGCAAAATTAATTAAAAATGGTATTCATTCACTACCCCAGTTGGCCAATTTGGATGAAAAAAAGTTATCTAAAATACTTGGTGTTAAAAAGGAAGAGGCGCAAGAATTACTGCAAAAAGTTTCTAAAGGGCTTGAAAGTGGCACGTTAGAAAAACCTTCAAAAGAATTGCAAACTCTCGAAAAAAATGTGAGCAGCAATGAGGCCAAGGTAAACCAGAAGCTCAATCACTTGCAAACTGCCGGTCCGGTAAAAAGAGTGTTTGGTGCTCTGGGAAATTTTTTCACTATTTTTGGAATCTATTACTTCTTAACAATGAACCAGCAATTCATGGATTGGAAAGCGACAAATTTAATTCCAGTTTTGAGAAGTATATTTACAAATCAAATTAGACCAAACCTTTTAAATGTAGGTCCTTTTCCTGACGAGTTATTAACCCTTATTGAAGTATCTTTGCCGTTTATATCCTTTCACCTAGGTGTTCAATTGGTCAGTCATATTTTATTCGGTCTAACACCTGGGCAATTCTTTTTAGGATTAAGAAATAGTCGATCTTTTTTGGCTTCTAGACTTTTAGGACTTATGCGTTACCTTATCGGGTTGATAACTGGGCCATTTATTATTTTTGATTTGCCAATCTTGTTTAGACTAAAGTCATTAAAAGAAATTTTAACATTTAATACTTTAATTAGAAGAAGTATCAGAGGAATAGGTCTTGAGGTTTTTACTATTATCATTTTTACTTGCACAAGCGTCACAGGAATGGGGACGTTTTTTTACTTTTTAAGAGATTCCAATAATCGGTCCCTCTTTTTGTTACCAACGACTACTCTAGGAAAGACCCTTTCACCTTATTTGAATCAAATTAATTTCTTCCCCGAAGAACTCTATTCCATTAAGCGTGAAAATATTGCTTATAATTGGCATCCACTAAAATTGGGCCAAGTTAGTGGAGAATTTAAATTAAAGGCCTTTTTAGATAAAATGCCTGAAAAATTTGAAGAAGGAAATGATTTATATTCGCTCCATTGGTTAGTGGTGGAACCAGGGAAAAAGGCGGAAGTAAAATTAATAGGTGATTCAAAAATAGAAGTGTCTGGTCCGGCAAAACTGTTAATTGATCAATTAACAAGCTCAAAGGCCATTGTTGTGTTCTTAGAAAGAGGTTTGGCCAGAATTATGTCTAAACAAAATTCTTATGGTTTTCATTTCATTTCTAAAGAAATGTTGGTTGATTTCGAAGAGGGAGATACATTTATAAGTTCCGATAATAGTAATACAGTTCTTGCTACAGTTTTAGGGAGTCACCATGTGGCAAAAATTGTAGCAATGGATCTTTCAATTTTCGATGCTATTCAGAAGGCAAGAAACATCTTAGGCCAAATGGTTGTTTCAGGAAAAATGGTGAGGACTGTTAAACCTGGATGTTTTGTCCTTCAGAGAAAAGGAAAAGAGCGTGCCACTGCTCCAACCAGGTATACGCCTTTTCAGTTTAAAGTTTGGTTAGGGCAAGAAATTGAAGAAGGCTCATATGGATGTCGCTTTATTTCAAGCGATTCTGAACTTCCCAATTTTACCGAATTAAAAAATGAAACAGCTGGAGTTGCTGCCAATGAAGGAAATCAGGAAGGAGTTAGTGATAAAGAATACTATTTACCACCAGGGGGAGCGATTGATTTTAAGGCGGTTGATTATGTTGCACCTCAAGTTGGCCCTTTGGTGGGACAACTTTCTGTTTATAAATTTCCTAATCCTGAACGAATAGATTTAACGACAGGTTTTCTAATTGATGGAGATCCGACTCCAGATGAAACCCTAGAGTCGAAGTAAGTTAACAGGCCATTTTAAAATTAAAGATTTTTATTAGTCACAGAAGCGCATAGATAGTCGCGATTCATGCGAGCAATATTGCTGATGCTAATACCTTTTGGACAGTTCGCTTCACACTCTGCTTCGTTAGTGCAATTACCAAAACCAAGCTGATCCATTTTTTGTACCATTTTGAGTACTCGATCTTTGGCCTCAACTTGACCTTGGGGAAGGAGACCGAGGTGGGAAACTTTGGCAGATACGAACAACATGGCCGAAGCATTTTTACAGCTGGCAACACAAGCTCCACAGCCAATACATTGGGCCGCATCCATGGCCAAATCAGAATCGTCTTTTGGCACGAGGACGGCATGGGCATCAGGGGCCATTCCCGTATTAACGGAAATAAAGCCGCCAGTTTCTATAATTCGGTCAAAGGAAGAGCGATCAACCATGAGATCGCGCAAGACTGGAAAGGCCTTGGCACGAAATGGTTCAACGACAACCGTGTCGCCATCTTTAAATTTGCGCATGTGAAGTTGGCAAGTGGTGGTTTCCTTCTCTGGACCATGGGCCTGACCATTGATGACCATGCTACACATGCCGCAAATACCTTCGCGACAGTCATGGTCAAAGGCCACTGGCTCCTTGCTTTCTTTTATTAACTTATTATTAAGGTGGTCCATCATCTCAAGAAACGACATATCTGGTGATACTCCATCAAGGTCGTAATCAACCATTTGTCCTTTCGCTTTTCCATTTTGTTGACGCCAAACTTTTAATTTTAGTCTCATGGTAGAGTGGTTATTCATTGTGGACTCCTACTTATAGCTTCGCTGAGAAAGTTTAACATTTTCAAATTTTAATTCTTCTACGTTTCGAATTGGCCTCTGACCAACACCTTGGAACTCCCAAGCGGCAACGTGGCAGAAATTTTCATCATCTCTCATTGCTTCATTTTCTGGTGTTTGGGATTCTTCACGGAAATGTCCGCCACAAGATTCTTTCCTCTCCAAAGCATCAAGGGCCATCAGTTCTCCAAGTTCAAGAAAGTCCGCAACACGGCCGGCCTTTTCTAATTGAACGTTTACTTCTTGGCCTGAGCCTAAGATTTTCACATCTCTCCAAAATTCTTCTCTGATAGCTGGGATTTCAGATAAGGCGCGCTTTAGACCTTTTTCATTGCGGGCCATACCAACTTCATCCCACATAACTTTACCAAGCGCCTTATGAAAATCATCTACTGTTCGCTTGCCATTGATTCCGATTAGCTTGGTGTAACGGTCATTGGCCTCTTTGTGGGCCTTATCAAATTCTGCGTGGTCGGTTTTTAATCCATCTGGCTTATAATCAGCGAAATAGCCACCAATGGTGTAGGGGAGAACAAAGTAACCATCGGCCAGTCCTTGCATGAGCGCAGAGGCACCTAGACGGTTGGCACCATGGTCAGAAAAATTGGCTTCTCCCAAAACAAAAAGACCAGGAATATTGCTCATCAAATTGTAGTCGACCCATAAACCGCCCATCGTATAATGGACAGCTGGGTAAATTCTCATGGGAACCTTATAAGGGTTTTCTCCAGTGATTCGGTCGTACATATCAAATAAGTTTCCATACCTTGCTCGAATGGTATTTTCACCTTCGCGCTTAATGGAGTCTAAAAAGTCCAAATAAACTGCCATGCCGGATGCGCCAACGCCTTTGCCCTGATCGGTTTGGAGTTTAGCGTTTCGACTGGCCACATCGCGCGGTACTAAGTTTCCAAAAGAAGGATATATTCTTTCGAGAAAATAATCTCTTTCGTCGTCAGGAATTTCAGCCGCAGATCTTTTATCGCCATTCTTTTTTGGAACCCAAACTCTTCCATCGTTTCGCAGCGACTCGCTCATCAGAGTCAATTTAGATTGGTTTTCTCCGTGAACGGGAATGCAAGTTGGGTGAATTTGGGTATAGCAAGGGTTGCCAAAATAAGCGCCCTTTTTATAGGCACGCCAAGCAGCTGAACAGTTAGAAGCTTTGGCATTGGTCGAAAGATAAAAAACGTTTCCATAACCACCAGTGGCCAAGCAAACGGCGTCAGCGGCCCAACGTTTTAATTCACCAGTGACAAGATCCCGCGTGATAATACCTCTGGCCTTGCCATCGATGATTACGAGCTCAACCATTTCACTGCGAGTATGAAGTTTTACTTTTCCACGCGTACATTCTTTCATCAGGGCACTATAGGCTCCAAGCAGAAGTTGCTGACCTGTCTGCCCTCGAGCGTAAAAGGTTCTAGAAACTTGAGCGCCACCAAAAGAGCGGTTACTTAAATAACCACCGTAATCGCGAGCAAAGGGAACGCCTTGGGCCACGCATTGGTCAATAATGTCAACGGAAACTTGGGCCAGTCGATAAACATTGGCTTCGCGAGAGCGGTAGTCGCCACCTTTAACTGTGTCATAAAATAAGCGCCATACCGAGTCGCCATCATTGTTATAGTTTTTTGCGCCGTTAATACCACCTTGGGCGGCAATACTGTGGGCCCGCCTTGGAGAGTCTTGCACGCAAAATACTTCAACATTGTAGCCAAGCTCGGAAAGTGAAGCAGCCGCAGATGCACCTGCTAAACCAGTTCCCACTACAATAACTTTATATTTTCTTTTGTTGGCAGCAGTAACAAGTTTTAGTTTAAAACGGTGATTATTCCATTTTTCGCTCACGTGGCCATCAGGAATTTTACCGTCGAGTTTTTTAGTTGTCATGATTAGTTCCCTCCTACCAAGTAACAATAAACAGGAAGTGCAGCGAATCCTAAGGCCACACCAAAACCGTAAATTTTAGAAATCAAACGAAGTGGTCCATTGTATTTTGGGTGATTAAATCCAAAAGATTGAAAAGCAGACCAAAAACCGTGAGAAACGTGGATGCCCACGGCAATTTGCGCCAATACGTAAAGAGCGACATTGAGCTCAGATTGGAAATATTCCATCATCAGTTTATAGAGGTCCCGCATAACCACTCCACCAACTGTAGTGTCATAATGAGTACCAAATTTAATGCCGCAGATGTGCCAAATTAAATAGGCCAGAATGATGATTCCTGTGTAAGGCATCGTTGAGGATGCAAAAGTTGCGCCTCTTCCACTGGCCACTCTCAAATAATAGGGTTCCGGGCGCGCGGCCTTATTTTCCAAGGTAATTTTAATCGCTAGGGCCAAGTGGGTAAGAAAGATGCCTGCAAGGATAGCTTCTGCTACATAAATAAGTGGATTACTTATTAATGCGTGGGAATATTTATTAAAAGCGTCACTTCCCACAAATATAAGTAAGTTGCCAACCAAGTGAGATAATAAGAACCCACATAGTAGTAAGCCGGTCGTGGCCAAAACCTGCTTTTTTACAATGGATGTACGTAGATGTTGCGCCAACGTAAGCATTGATCGCTCCTAGTAATAAAAACTAATTATTGCTGTCTATATTACTAGAAAGGATGGCTAATAGTTAATAATATTCGCTGATTTTTTTTAACAGATAGCATCAAAGCTAGATACACTTCTTTTTAAATTTTGCAATGACTTCGAGATTAACATCATTCCATGTTTTCCCTTGGTGCAAATCCTTACAGGCCTTATTAATGGCATCCAAGCCGGAATTCATTTTAAAGTCGAAAATATCGAGGACGCCCGTCGCCTTAAAGTTTCCATTTTGAAAGGTGTAACTAAAAGGAACAATCCTTGAAATACCATTCAAGGTAATTTCCATTTCTAAATTTTCTTCGGATACCTTCTTTGTAATGGCCTTTATCGATTTATTTTGCATTGTCCCAAAAAAGAAATCAGCAATTTTTTTATCGCGACTAGCATCCTTTGTGGCAAGGGCTTGGGAGTCAATCGTGAGGGTCATGTCTTTCACAATTTCCATAATGGATTTACCCTGAGTTTCACCAGTAATTTCAGATTTCGTAAATTGACCCCACACACCAACCTTTGTTGGTAATTTAAAGGCTTCCCACTTTACCTTGATGTCATCTTTATGAATGGAGAACGTACAAATTTTTTCCGCTTGTTGGGCGTAGGTATTGGTAACGGTTGATAGCAGGATCATAGTCATGGCCATTTTTAGGAATGTCATTTTTGTGCCCTTTATTTAGTTCAAGCTAACTAAAATTATATTTATTTAATCATAAGACTTCACTAAAATCTCGCCAAGTAAATATTTAAGTATTGTTGATTATTCTTGATGAAGGTAATACGTGATCCAAGAATTCCCAGTCGAAAAAAAAATTGAACTAGAAGGCCAAGATTTTTTAGAAGGCCAGCTTGTCATTCATCGCTACGAGAAGCAGGGCAATTTTTTATATAGCGTAGAAACAAATTTGGTATTGAAAGAATCTAAAAAAATATATCGTTCTGTCGCCCAATCCTTTGATCACGACAATTTTTTAGAGGCCCAAGAATTGGGAGTCCAAAAGTTGGCCGATTTTTTTAGAAAGCTTAAAATGCCCGTCAAATAACTTGCGCGACAGTGCGTTGCGCGATGTCGATTAAATGACAGAGCTATTCTGTCTCGATTTAAGAAATAGAAGGTCGCCCTGCGTGAAGTGACTGTAATTACAAGATTTAATTTTTTTCAAAAAAAATTAAATCTTAGACCATTTTGGCACGACCATTGCATATAATTCTTACGTGTGTGTGTAGGAGTTCTAGAAGAAAGGATTTTTTCTGTCCTCCAGTGAATGTCTCTCGAAAAGGCCCAGTTTTAAATTGGGCCTTTTTCATTTTGGACTTTAAATTTTTTTCTATCATTCATTTAAGAATTATTTCTGAACTCATGAAAAACTTTGGTTCGCTCTAAAAATATTGGCGAGCGATTTCTTCTTGAAGGGAAGAGGATTGGATACCTAGGCGCCTTGAGGTTACGTCACTAGGAGTTCTAATGTGTTCGTGCTGGATAATTTCCTTTAAAGATTCTTGATTTAACTGGAGTTCTTGCCAAGGCAGAACGACTGAACGCTGTCTTAGACGTTGGTGAGTGAGCGAAGGGTCGTAAGGTCTAGCAAATAAATGCTGGGACCAGCTAGCGATTTCTTCGGCCATTTTTCTAAAGGTCGTATACTTGCCACCTACAACAACTGACATGCGGGAGTGGGGTGAAAAAATCTTATGTTCACGGGCCGTTTTAGAAATATCATTCGTGTTGTCATCAATAACTAAGGGCCGCACGCCAGAAAAGGTGCCAACGACATGTTGGAGGCCAAGTTTTGACTCTGGAAAGTAGGAATTAAGGAGATCCAAAAGATATTCTATTTCCCATAGGTCGGGAGTTAGTTGTTCAAATGGTGGGGTGACTTTTGTCTCGGTTGTACCAACCAAAACGTGGTCGCCCTGAGGAATAACGAAAATGATCCTACCTTTATTATCTTGAATAACGAGAGGACTCTTTATGGGTAAATGTTGGCGTGAAATCCAAAGGTGACTTCCCTTGTTTGGGACCAAACAACTTTTCCATTCATTTGGTAAAATCTTGTGCATAAAAATATCGGTAAAGGGCCCAACTGCTACAATGAGGTGCTTGGCAGATATTTTTCGCGTGACCTTAGTGATCTTATCCTGCAAGAGGATTTGAAATTTGCCGCGATCTGTTTTGGGAATGACTACTTCCAATACTTCGATATAGTTGAGGGCTTGGGCCTTTTTCTCGTGTAAACCATCATAAATCACTTCTAATCCGAGTTTCGCATCGTCAACAATACAATCGTAATATTGACCAGAACCTTTGAGGCCATCTTTTTTTATTCCAGGTAGTTGCTCCATCGTTTCTTTTTTAGAAAGAATTGAGTGAGAATGGTTTTGATAGCCAGACAAGAAGTCATAGAGCATCATCCCGGCGCGAACCATCCATAAGGGGCGAAGCGAGTCTTTATAAACAGGAATGAGAAAGGGGGATTCGAGCACTAAATGAGGGCAAATTTTCGCCCATAAGTTTTTTTCGTGTAAAGCTTCATAAACGAGGTGAAATTCCATATTTTCTAGATAGCGAATTCCACCATGAAGCATTTTAGAACTTTTAGAACTTGTTTCTGAGCAAAAATCACCTTTATCGACTAATAATACCTTTTGCCCATGGAGGGCCAAGTCACGAAAAATTCCTGCCCCAACGATGCCCCCTCCAATAATAAGAGTTTCTACATCACCGATATTTTGGAATTTGGTATTAAACTCGTTGGCCTTGGTGTGAAATAAATTTTGAACTGTCGCATTCATAATTAATTATTGATCCGCCAATCCAGAAATCCACACTACGTTTCCGGTGCAAGTAATTTTATAATGTGTTTTCATGGTTTCCATATCGCTCTCTGGAGAGTTTATATATTGAGGCACATTAATGGGGATGATTTGATAAGTGATGCCCACTATCGCGTTGCCGTGAGCGGATAGGGTACGCTGTTTTAATTTAACTGCTAATTCATCGTAAATCATGGCCAAATTGGATGAGGCAAATTCTAAGAAAATATCCTCTTTGGTTTTATCTAGGAAACTATCATTTGCATCTTTTCGCAAATTCTTTCGAAGCATATTGGGATGAAGAAGGTGATGGTCTCTTTTGTTTAAAAATGTACCTTCATCAATAAGAATCGATTCTGTCACAACATCTAGATAGCGATGAATGCGGTAGTGTTCAACTTGCGGCAGAGTCGTAATAATGATTTGTTCTAATGTTAGAGGGCCTGGTCTAAAATCCAAAGTTTGGTCGACGTTTTGTAAAAGAGAATGTTTGGAAACAAGGCCTTTAAAATCCTCATGGTAATGCTTACTGGCATGCAGCTCAACCGAGAGACCCATCTCAATCGTAAGGTTAAACCGACGAAGGGCATGGGCCAAATAGATTGCAGAATATTCTGGTAACTGACTTAATAACAGGCGCCCGTTCCCCAGGCCTTGATCAATATCCTTGGAATTTTGGTCATTATAAAGGCCATGATCTTTTAGGATGGAGCGAATTTGATCCGCATCTTCTTGAAATTGAATGTTATCCAAAATAATTCCATAAGGAGGGTTCCCTCCCTGAGCAACTTGGCCGAATGACATGGCGTCGGCAAACTCTCGGACGTCACTAAAAGATTCTTTTTCCCTCGACGGACTTGGAGGTGGGGGGCGATGATCTTGCATCGGTTCTAGGTCATTGGAAGCTGTTTGGTCTAGAGCAGAGTCTACTTCTAAGGGCCCTTGCCCATGGACGGAAATCGCCTCATCTAGGTGAGCATTGTCACTGAGAGAATTGTCACCTGAGATTGCTTCTGATTCCGTTTGAAATTGTATTTCCTTCGTTTCAGTTGTTTCAAGAGTATTTAAATCCATGGAGGAAGAATCTTCTTGAATTGAGGTCACATTTAAATCTTGGTCTGAAGAGATTTGCTCTGCCTCAGTTTCTGATTCAGTAGATTCAAAATTCGAGGTTGTTTCTTCATTGAGAGACACAGAGTCATTGTTAGTTTCTACTAGATCATCAGTGGCAGTGATATTTGATTGTGTTTCTGTCGAGTCGGAACTATCTTCTGAACTATTTTCAGAGCTATCAAGGGTGCTCAGATCGATGGCAGGTGCTTCTTCGGTCACATCTCCATCTGAACTTGCGAATGGATTGTCACTTGTCTCTTCAGTTGAATCTTCACTTTCGTCGCCCTTTGGGCGTTTTGGTTTGCCACCACCAAAATCAAGTTTTGAATCGAGGTCAGGATTCTCTTCATGAAGAAATTCGGACAAGTCCTCAATTCGAGTGAGCTCTTTTTTTTCCGATTTGTTATCAGAATCACCTGACATAAATACTCCTGCAGAGTTATTTTAAAACAAAACGAAAATTTTTGCTGAGCTTTTTCAATAAAAAATTAAGCACCATGACAGTGCTTGTACTTTTTCCCTGAACCACAAGGGCAGACGTCGTTTCGCCCAACTTTTTGCTCGCCCCGCTTAATCGGGTTTTTCCCTCTCGCTGCCATTTCATCAGCTTTGGCCTGAGCTTCAACTGATTTCCTATGCGCCTCAAGTTGTGCTTCGAGCATGGCCTCTTGTTGTCGTTTTAGCTCTTCGATTTCTTCTTTTGTATAAAGCTGTACGCGACAAATTTGATCAACTACGGTTTTTTTGACAACTCCTCGCATCTCTTCAAAAAGCCTAAACGCCTCACGCTTGTATTCGGTAAGAGGATCTTTTTGAGCATAGGCGCGGAGGTTTATTCCTTCCTTTAAATGGTCCATTGAAAGGAGGTGATCTTTCCAATGGTGATCAAAAATTGAAAGCAAGATTTCTTTTAAGGCCATGGTGATTTGCTCTTGACCATACTTTGAAAATTTTTGCTCGAGGAGGTTTTGTGCTTCCGCGGTTAAATACTTTTCCACATCTCCATCAAATTTTTTATTGCATGTTTCGACAGTCAATTTGTTGTGAGTATTGAAGGTGGTCTCAAAAGTTTTACTTAATTCCTCCCAAGGCCACATCTCGGCAGAGATTTTTTTCTCTGGTCGGTGAGTGTCGGCGACGGTATAGGCAACATCTTCAACCATCTCTTTAACGAATCCGAAGTTATCATTATCGCTTAAGATTTCTTTCCTCAAACGGTAGATAACCCTTCGCTGTTCATTCATGACGTTATCATATTCAAGCAGGTGTTTTCTGATTTCAAAATTATGCGCCTCAACTTTTTTCTGGGCGCGAGCAATGGCGTTAGTAATCATATTGTGCTCAATGGGCTCATCTTCTTCCATGCCCATGGTGGTCATGATGCCCTTAATCCGATCACTTCCAAAGATTCGCATGAGGTCATCTTCCAAACTTAAAAAGAATTTAGAATGACCGGGATCTCCTTGGCGACCACTTCGACCTCTCAACTGATTATCAATTCGTCTGGATTCATGTCGTTCAGTACCCACAATATAAAGACCGCCGAGGGACTTAGTTTCCTCTGTCAGTTTTATGTCCGTACCACGACCGGCCATATTTGTGGCAATGGTAACAGAACTTTTTTGACCGGCATTTTTAATTATCTCAGCTTCGCGAGCATGGTTCTTGGCATTGAGGACTTCATGAGGAATATTACATTTTTTTAATTCTTGGCTAAGAAGTTCAGAGTTTTCAATCGAAATGGTACCAACTAGAACAGGTTGCCCATTGGTGTGAAGTTCTTTGATAAGGTTGGTGATGGCCTTAAACTTGGCTGCCTTGCTCTTGTAGATAACATCGGCATCGTCAATTCTGACCATCGGTAAATTAGTTGGTACAACAACGACATCTAGATTATAGATTTTTCTGAATTCCTCGGCCTCAGTATCAGCGGTTCCTGTCATCCCCGAAAGATTAGAGTAAAGTCGGAAATAATTTTGAAATGTAATGGAAGCGAGAGTCTGGTTTTCCTGTCTGATTTCCACACCTTCTTTTGCTTCAACAGCTTGGTGCAGTCCATCCGACCAACGGGACCCTTCTTTTAAACGACCGGTGAACTCGTCAACGATAATAACTCTGCCTTCTTTAATGACATATTGGACGTCCAACTTAAATAGGGCATGGGCCTTTAAACTTTGGTGCAAATGGTGCAAAAGATCAGCATGGTGAACATTGTAGAGATTTTCAATCTTAAGAATTTTTTGAATTTTAACGACACCATCATCTGTAAGAACCGCAGAATGGGCCTTTTCATCGACGGTATAATCCTTGCCGACCGTTAGTTGGGGAATAACATCATTAGAGACTTTATAAAGTTGCACGTCACCTTCCGAGGGGCCAGAAATGAGGAGGGGAGTTCTGGCTTCATCGATTAAAATGGAGTCAACTTCGTCTACAATACAAAAATTGTGTCCGCGCTGGACATAGTCTTGGAGGTCAAATTTCATATTGTCGCGCAAATAATCAAACGCAAATTCGTTGTTTGTTCCGTAGGTAATATCCCTGGCGTAGGCCTGCTTTCTTTGTTCGTCTGACATATTAGTTAAAATACATCCAACACTAAGGCCCAACCATTGAAATAATTTACCCATTTCGGTGGCATCTCGAAGGGCAAGATAATCGTTGACGGTAACAACGTGGGCACCGAGTCCTGAAATTCCGTGTAGGTAAACGGGTAGGGTGGCGGTAAGTGTTTTACCTTCGCCAGTTTTCATTTCTGAGATTTTATTTTGGAACAGCACCATACCACCCATAATCTGCACATCAAAATGGCGCATTCCGAGTACGCGAGTGGATGCTTCTCGCACTGTCGCAAAGGCCTCTGGTAAAAGTTGAACCAGTGTTTCACCTTTATTAAACCTTTCTCTTAATTTTAATGTTTGAGCTTGTAGATCGGCGTCGCTCATGGCCTTCATTTGTGGCCCAAGGGAATTGACCTGTTGGACAAGGGGTCGCATATTTTTTAAATCGCGATCATTTTTTGTACCAAAAATCTTCTTAAAAAGAACCATCATATAATTACCTTTAGCTAAAAGCTTACAAAGAGCTTAAAAAATTTAATATTTATTCAAGAATAAAATAGAGCGGGTCGACGGGAGTTTCATTGACCCTGACTTCATAATGGACGTGGGGGCCAGTGGAGTACCCCGTGTTACCAACAGTTGCAATTGAATCGCCTCTTTTCACAATCGTTCCCTTTTTTACAAGTAGTCTCTGGGCATGGGCATAGACAGTTTCTATGCCATAGCCATGATCAATTTTTATAAAGTTTCCAAAACCGGCCTTTTCGCCGGAATAGGTAACAACACCATCAGCAGTGGAATAAATCTCTTTGCCATGGCGTGCGCCAATATCAATGCCCTCATGCATTTTTATCCTGTGGGCATAGTGACTCATACGTGGACCGTAATAGCTCGTAACCCAGCCCTGGGCGGGCATGAGTGATGGAGTTGATTTTAGAAATGACTCTCTATCAAGGAGATCTTGATCTAATTTATTAATATCTACTTCGAGAGTTTGAACAAACTGTTTGAGCGTATTGTATTTAAAGTCGAAGCGAGCATAGTCTACTGCAAGTGAAAAGCTTTGTTTTGAAAGTTCGGTCCATTCCTTGGTGAGGTTATAACTACTTTGAAGCCCAAAATCGAAAGCAATTTTTTCTTCGTAAAGATCCCTTAAATTAAGATATTCAGATTGTTTTTCAATCCAATCATCATTTTGGATTTTTCGAAGGATGCTATTATCAAATAGTCCACTTTGAATATTCGCTGGCCTTCTTCTTGTCTCGTCCGAATCGGATGAGTGAAAAGAATCCAACATGCCTGCAGGTTTGGAATTGTCACTGCGCGGATTGCTTGGTGCAGGCAATTCCGCGTCATGGTCTTCACTTGGCGCAGATGGATTATTACTATTGTCGTATATGGGTCGAGTAAGGCTCGTGACGTCTAGTCCGGTAATAACCTTAAGTTTTTCTTCAAAAACGCGGATACGCTCCATATCTTCTGTAAGAGCATTAATTTTCATTTGAAATAACTGGATCTGCTCTTTTAACTGTCGGTTTTCAATAGTTAAGTGTTTGTTGCGATAAACTTGTTGCAATATTTTTATATAGTCATAGGCCAAAATTGTAATGGAAGCGACTATCACAAAAGTGAGGAAGGCCATACCAAATGCAACCATGCGAGGGATGCGAAAGGATTTCACTCCTTTTTCACGCTCTGGTACAACAAGAATAGTAAAATATCGGTTCAAAAACTTCCCCAGATCAATTTATTAACTGCACAATTTTAACGCTCGAGCAAATATGTGGCAAGTAAAGTTGTGAGAAAGAGTGAGGGAAGGTCGCTATTTGGCCAGTGCAATAATGACGCTAATGTTATCATTGCCTCCATTTAAATTGGCCTGATGAACAAGTTGTTTTACTGCGTTTTGTAAATCTGCTTCTTCAGCATTTTTTGGATCGGGCACGTGGCGATTGACAATAGTGAGAATGTCGCGATCACTTACGCGTCCGTGCAGACCGTCGCTGCAAATAAGGACCATGTCATTGCGCGAAACTTTATATTGAAAAACGTCAACTTCGAGTTGCTCTTCAAAGCCGACAGTTCTCACAATAATATTTTTTTGAGGATCATGCACAGCAGTTTGGCGCGTATATTCTCCAACATTGCCAATGATCGACATCGCTAGTTTTTCCTGCACTAGGCTATGATCAACCGATAGCTGGTAAAGCATTTTATTATTTAACAAATAGGCCCTGGAGTCGCCGACGTTGCCCAAGAAAAGGGAATCGCCCTTAAAAAATAAGGTCACACTTGTGGTTCCCATTCCAACCAATTTTGGATCAGACTTGGATTTGCGATAAATGGCCGCATTGGCAAAGCGAATAGAGTTACGCACCACTTCGGTGGACTGCTCTTCAATAATATGTTTTAACAAAAATTCGGGAATATATTTGACTGCCATTTGGGAGGCAATATCACCACCGTTGTGACCACCCATACCGTCTGCGACGACAAAAATATGTTTTTCACTATTTAGGTATATAGCATCTTGGTTTGTTTTTCTCTTGCGACCAATGTCAGTAAGTCCGGCCGCAATGATTGGCATAGAAACCATCCTTTCAAGCAAAAGCTGTTCTTTTAATGACTTCTATTCTAGTGGCAACAAGTTGGGGCAACAAGGGTCTTTAAGGTTGGGAGGAAAATAACCTTTCTCGAGGGAAAACCACCTAAAACAGTCGGTTACATAGGGGCGTTTTTTCCCGTTATTGTCACTTGAGGCTTGCCCAAAGAGAAGGCTACAATAGAGATAACAGGTTCTTTTCATTTGAAAAGGGCTGACCGGATTGGAGGAGTAACCATGGCCAAGATTGATGTCAATAATTTTATGAAGAATCACTACCGAGTTGAAGATTTTAAGCATCTTCATTGGCGTGGCACCTTTAATGATTATCTAGAAATCGTGACAAAAAATCCCAAAGTGACTCGCAATGCATTTCAGCGGGTTTTCGATATGATTTCAAATTTTGGTAAAACCAATTACGTTGAATACAAAAAGGAAGTGGCCCGCTACCATTTTTTTGATGATCCCTTTGATAATGGCAAAGATGCTGTTTTTGGCATTGATGTGCATTTGATGAAATTGGTGAATTTTTTCAAATCAGCTGCGGCAGGGTATGGTACTGAAAAACGCGTTCTACTCCTTCATGGTCCAGTCGGTTCTGCCAAATCCTCCATTGCTAGAATTTTAAAAAAGGGCCTCGAACACTACTCAAGAACTGATGATGGGGCGCTTTATACCTTTGATTGGGTTGATGATACTGAAACAGAAATTTTGGGGGGGCAAAAAATATTTCCTTCACCAATGCACGAAGAGCCTTTGAAATTAATTCCACTCGAGGTGAGAAAGGAATTTCTAGAGCAATTAAATAAAGGTCTTGGAGGCGATTACAAAATCAAAATTAAGGGTAGTTTGTGCCCGGCAGATCGCTATATTTATAATGCCTACATGGATAAATACAACGGCAATTGGGAAAAAGTAATGTCCCATATTCGCGTAAAAAGACTTCTACTCTCAGAGAAGGACCGCATTGGAATTGGTACTTTCCAGCCAAAAGATGAAAAGAACCAGGATTCAACAGAACTTACCGGTGACATTAACTACCGCAAAATCGCACAATATGGATCTGATTCCGATCCTCGCGCTTTTAACTTTGACGGTGAATTCAATATTGCCAACAGGGGAGTGGTCGAGTTTATCGAAATGTTGAAATTGGATGTGGCCTTCCTTTACGATCTACTCGGTGCTTCTCAAGAACATTCTATTAAGCCCAAAAAGTTTGCTCAAACGGATATTGACGAAGTTATTATTGGCCATACCAATGAGCCAGAATTTCGCAAATTGCAGAGTAACGAGTTCATGGAAGCCTTGCGCGATCGTACGGTAAAAATAGATATTCCCTATATCACGCGATTAGATCAGGAGGTTAAAATCTACCTGAAGGATTTTAATACCGATAAAATTCCCCATGTTCATATCGCTCCTCACACCATCGAAATGGCCTCTACTTGGGCCATCTTAACGAGGTTGGAAGAACCTAAAAAATCCGATCTGACAAAATTGCAGAAATTGAAGTTATATAATGGCAAAACATTGCCTGGTTATAACGAGGACAATGTTAAGGAACTTAGAAAAGAAGCTATCAGGGAAGGTTTGGAGGGAATTTCTCCTCGATATATTCAGGATAAGATTTCTAACTCTCTTGTTAAAAATGGTCACATTGGATGCCTCAATCCATTCATGGTCTTTAATGAACTTGAAGCAGGATTAAAACATCATGCTTTAATTAATGGTCCAGAACAACTTGATCATTTCAAAGAAATGTTGGCTGTCTCGAGGCAAGAGTATGAAGATACAGTGAAAAATGATGTGCAAAAGGCCATCAGTGTAGATGAAACAGCAATTCAAACTTTGTGTGCCAACTATATTGATAACGTGAAGGCCTACACACAAAAAGAAAAAATTAGGAATAAATACAGCAATCGACTCGAGGATGCTGATGAGCGTTTTATGCGTTCGATTGAAGAAAAAATCGATATTCCTGAATCGAGAAAGGACGATTTTAGACGTGAAATTATGAATTACATTGGTGCTTTGGCCATCGAAGGCAAGGTTTTTGATTACAAGATGAATGAAAGACTTCATCGCGCCCTTGAACTTAAATTGTTTGAGGACCAAAAGGATAGTATTAAGCTCACCACGATTATTTCAAAGGTCGTTGATAAAGAAACACAAGAAAAAATCGATGTTGTGAAATCGCGCTTAATTAAAAACTTTGGATATTGTGAAATATGTGCCACGGATGCCTTAAATTTTGTGGCCTCGATTTTTGCAAAGGGTGATTCAGCGAAGTCTTAATGGTGAGTCTGTAAGGAGGGCCCGTGGACCATCCCATAAAACGCGACCATGCTCGATTTCGCAAGATTATCAAAGGCAAAATTCGCGATAGTCTGCGCAAATATATTTCTAAAGGTGAAATGCCTATACCAAAAGGTGATGGAACCTACCGCATCCCTATGCCATCTATTGATACTCCCCGATTTAAATTTGGAGAGAGGCAACAAGGCGGCATGGGTCAAGGTCAGGGAAACCCCGGAGATTCTGTCGATCAACAGCCTGGTCAAGGTGAACCTCAGCCAGGCCAGGGTGAAGCGGGACAGGGGGAAGGAAACAAGGAATTAGAAGTTGATTTAAGTTTACAGGAATTGGCGCAGATTTTAGGTGATGAGTTGGCCTTGCCCAATATTGAACCGAAGGGTAAAAAGACCATGCAAAGTGATACTAAGAAGTACACGAGCATTGGCACCACCGGTCCAGATTCACTGAAGCACTTTAAGCGATCCTACCGTGAAGCCTTGAAGCGGCAACTTGCTTCTGGAACTTACGACGCCAAAAATCCAGTCATTGTTCCAATACGCCAAGATTTTCGTTTTCGCTCTTCTGATACAAAGACGGAATTTGAAAATGCCGCAGTCGTGATCTATATGATGGATGTGTCCGGCTCAATGGGCGATGAGCAAAAAGAGATTGTTCGAACGGAAAGTTTTTGGATCAACCTGTGGCTTAAGAGTCAGTATAAGGACATTGAAATTCGCTATATCATTCACGACGCCACTGCCAAAGAAGTAGATGAGGATACCTTTTTTAGAACGCGAGAAAGCGGCGGTACCTTAATTAGTTCTGCCTTCAAACTTTGCAAAGAAATAATTGCGGCCGATTATAACTCTGCTGATTGGAATATTTATCCCTTTCATTTTTCCGATGGAGATAACTGGAGTACAGACGACACTAAATTATGTCTTGAATTGCTGGATAAAGAAATTTTGCCTCACTCAAACGTCTTCTGTTATGGCCAGGTAGAGAGTCGCTACGGCTCTGGCCAGTTTTACAAAGATCTCAATTCTCACTACGGAGACAAGGGTGAAAAGGTGATTTTAAGTAAGATAAAAAATAAGGACTCTATTTTGGATTCCATAAAGGAATTTTTGGGGAAAGGCAAATGACTAGTTTTCGCTCCCATCCCATTACTGGTGAATTACAAAAACTCAGGGAAGAAATAGAGGGTTATGCTAAAGGCTTTGGCCTCGATTATTATCCTGTGGTTTTCGAAGTTTGCGATTATGACACCATAAATATTCTGGCTTCCCAAGGGGGGTTTCCTTCTCGCTATCCCCATTGGCGGTTTGGAATGGAATACGATCAGATGTCAAAAGGCTATGCCTATGGCATGCAAAAAATTTATGAAATGGTCATTAACACCGATCCTTGTTATGCCTATCTGTTAAACGCTAATCATCTTGTCGACCAAAAAACGGTTATGGCGCACGTCTTTGGGCACGCTGATTTTTTTAAGCATAACCAGTGGTTTAGAAATACCGATAGAAGAACGATGGATGTGATGGCCAATCACGGAACTAAAATACGGCGGTATATGAACCGCCATGGGCAAGATAAAGTGGAAGCTTTTATTGACCGGGTGCTTTCCTTAGAAAATTTATTAGATGTTGCGGTTCTCTTCGAAACTGCAGAGCTACAAAGGCGAAGGGCCGAACTTGAACAACAGGCCACGAATGAAAAGGAAACAGATTTTGGCGATGATCGCTCCAAGGCCTTAAAATCTTTTATGCGTTCAAAACAGCGCTATGAAGAAAAAGATTCCACCAAAGTAAGCAAGGAAGAACCTGAAGAAATTCGCATTATTTCACCAGTTAAAACCAAGTTCCCTTGTCGCGATATTATGGCGTTCTTAATGGACCATGCTCCCTTGCAAGAATGGGAGTCTGATATTGTGGGAATATTAAGAGAGGAAGCCTACTACTTTTTACCCCAGCGCATGACAAAAATTATAAATGAGGGTTGGGCAAGTTATTGGCATTCGACCATTATGTGCCAAAAGGCCTTATCTCCTACGGAGATCATCGATTTTGCGGACCACCATTCAGGTGTTATGGCCATGTCGAGAAAGCAAATTAATCCTTATAAAATTGGAATCGAGCTCTTTCGCGATATTGAATACCGCTGGAATACAGGGAAATTTGGAAAGGACTATATTGAATGTTCGGATATGCATGCTAAGGCCAATTGGAATAAGGACGTTGGTCTAGGGCGGGAAAAAATTTTTCAAGTAAGAAAGACGCATAATGATATCACCTTTATTGATGAATTTTTTACTCAGGAATTTTGCGAGCGCCAACAGCTGTTTACTTACAAGTATAATCCTAGAACCGGTCGAAATGAGATTGAATCCAAGGATTTTAAGGCGATCAAGGCCAAGTTACTTGAAGGGCTCACTAATTTTGGGCAACCTATAATTCAAATTGAAGATGCCAATTATGAAAATCGTGCCGAGTTATTGCTTCGCCATGTTCACCAGGGCGTGGACCTTGACATGAATTTTGCTTCCGAAACCTTAAAGAATATTTTTTCTCTTTGGAAGCGTCCTGTAAACCTCGTCACCATGATTGACGAAAACCAGACTGTTTTTATTTACGATGGAAAGGAAATGCGCACCAAAGGTAAAACCTAAGCCTAGGTGGCCTTCAGCAAATGCAGAAATTTGATGTTTCTAGTGCACCTACTATTGTTATCCATTACAATAGAAGCAATTGAATTATAGGTAGGAAGTTGTTTACATGAATAGAAGGCCAGTATTACCAGGTTATTTTGTTCTCGCCAGCAGTTTGGTCCTTTTCATTATCGGACAATGTTGGGCCAGCCCAGTGATGGGGACAGTTGAAAAAGTAAGGGGAACGGTCACTAAGCTTCGTCCCGGCAGCCATATGGCGTCCGAAGTTCTCGACGGTGATAAACTTGTAGAGGATACATCTCTTGTTTCGGGCGAAAATAGTTTTGTAAGAATTAAATTAATTGATCAATCAATTATTAATCTTGGGCCTAAAAGCATGCTCGTTTTGAAGGAGATGCCGAAATCTAAGGCCCCGGGACTTGTAGGATTACTCAAGGGGAAACTTCGCGCTCAGGTGCAGCCAGAGCAAAATCAAGGTACCAAACTTTTAGTGAAAACTCGAACAGCTGCGATGGGAGTCAGGGGGACTGATTTTCAAACTATTTACAATCCAGAAAACGCCAATACAGCGCTGGTGACTTTCGAAGGCAAAGTGGCCATGGCCCAAGTGGATGAACGTAAAATTCAGGAAGTGGTAGGTAGTGGCGAAAAAAAGGTTGAAGTAAGTGACGCTAATGCAAAAGGTACTGAAGTAGTTGAAGTCAAAGTCAAAGTCAAGATTGATGAAACTACCGCCTTAACAAAGGTATTGAATGATAAAAGTGAACAAGTTGTAGAAGTCAAAGGTGGTCAATATTCAGGGACTGTTCAAGCAATGGAAACGATTTCTGAACCTGTTGTCATTTCTCCCGCGCAATTAAATGCCCTCTACAGCAATACTGAAATGAATGAGAAATCTAAAGTTGATACTAAGGTTGCGGAACAAGCAGTCGCGAAGCTGGAAGAGATAAGACCCTTGGTTCGCGTTGAGGCCCAAGAAGCGCCACCGGAAGGCATGATTGATGTTAAGAAGGGTATATACGCTCCAAAATCAGGAGGCATGATTGATTTGGAAACGGGAATTTATGTGCCACCGCCAAAGGATTCAGATTTCAATGATAAATTGAAAGTTTTTGTGCCTAAAAATGTTGGTGGAGTCGATCCTGAAACTGGCCAATATCTCGCTCCCCAGGGAATAAAGCTTGATGCGGTTAAGGGTTTTGTTATTGAGAGCAATAAAAATAAAGAAAAAAATAAAAAAGATTCAGACAAAATCGCAACTGAAATTAATCAGAACGTATTGCTTGCGATGACTCAAGATCTTAATCAGAATATGAACGCTAAATTAATATTAGCTCCTAAATCTGAAAACATCGTAGTTGAGGAAAGGCCGCTTACGGTAAAGGAAATGTTTACCAAAGATCAGTTGACCTTGGAAATGCAGTTTCTCACTCAGTCCCTTGAATACACCAACGACACAAGGAAGGGGCCAGTGAAACTTGAGACAAAGTCTTATAGCTCCTATGAAGTACTTTGGTTTATGTCTTCGGGGACCCAATTTCAGCCTTTCATCACCATTGGTAATCACATGATTGATTATCGCAGCAACTATAGTGATGTTACACAAGGTTCAACCAAAAACCTTACCATTTCCACTGGGGCCAAACTCTATATAAATGATCGCTGGAGTTTAATTGCGACAGGTGCGACTGAGCAGATGCCTTATCTTCGCTATGATAGCGGTAAAAAAACGTTGGATCGCGTTTCTCAAGTCAAAGTTAAAGCAAGGGCCATTGGACGTATTTGGGAAAAAAATAAATTATCTCTAAATATGGATTTGTCAGCAAACTTTTTGGACGCCAAACGACGGGGAGATTTAATACTGGGTTATGGTTACGGTTTTGAGGTTATCCCAAGATTGCGCTATCAAATTCGACCGGTGCACTTCTTTGACGCCGGACTAGTCTATCGTACTGAGGTTTCAACGATGAAGGCCCCAGAATCTGAGGCCGACACCAAGAGAACATCGACAGGTCTAGTTCTAGATTATCGCTATTATTTTTAAAATTAGAAGCGAGCACCAACAGTTAAGCTACCCATCCAACTTGGATCTTCTAATGATTTACTAAAAGAGCCTCCAATACAGGCAGCAGGGTTAAGTGGATTAGGAGAGCTACAAGCTTGGGCCTGGAAGCCAACTTGTCTTTGAGCACCAGGTACAAAGATTGGTGTTTCATCTCGATCTAAAGCTCCTCGCAAAAATGCGCTGGCCTCAAGACCTTGGTAGCGTACACCACCATGGATATCTCCAACTCCACCTAACATTGTATGCTGATAAGTTAAGCCGCCAAAAATATCAACTCCACCTGAAGTACGGTAGGTCAAATCAAGTCCTGCTGTAACTCTGTTTGGGATCACACCCAATGTTTCCCATAATCCGTCCGTACCGCTACTTCCATCAGTCGATGAGGGGAATGCTGTTTTAAATGTCGGTATAAGCTCCAACTCAGCGTAGGCATCAATTCTAAAATTGCGTGTCGGATGGATTGAGACATCGACTCTGGTTCGGCTAATTAAATTTCCGTCACCTTCAAAACGACTATCGTCTGCATCCATCGTTGAAAATTGTTTGTACCAAGCACCACCTTCAAGTACGAGATCGGTGCGGGCCTGGAGAGTAAAACCTTTCAGTTCGAGTTTTGGTGATACAACGCCTAGTCCAGTGTTGATATAAAGAATGCCTGAATCGAGGGACTCTCTCGCACCATCAATTCTAAAAGTGCGGTGGGCATAGGCCAGTGAAAGGCCCAAGTAGGATTGAAGAGAGAAACCTGCTGGTAGTTTGGTCACACCCTTTAAATTTACTGCGACACCCATAATGGCATCGCCACCATCAATTTGCCCAAAAAATGTTCTTACGGCCACACCGCCGCTCTCAAGGCCTGCTGTGATAGTCGTATAATTATTCGTTTCAAATGGATTATAGCTTGAGCGTCCAGTTGTGACCTCTCGAAGCATTTTACCTAATGGACTATCAACATGGAGAACCATTTTATCAATTTCGCCATCGTCAGTAAAAATTCTATAGGCCAAACCATGGCTAGGAAGTGAATTGTTTTGCGCCAATAAATCTCCAGAGCCAGGAGAATTTTGAGTGCGCTGACCATAGTTAATGATGTTTACTTTGCCTGCATGCTCAATAACTAAATCTGTATGGTGCAATTTATTGGCAGTTTGATAATTAACTAGATAGGCTTTGGCATTGGGTCCAACCATTTTCTTATAGGCCTTAAGCATGGCAAAGTGGATATCGCTACACTGGCCAGTACTGCCACCATCACCGGACACGATGTGACCAAATTGCTCAATTCGCGGGATAAAGCGACCAGCATAGCTATCGCCATAATTCACGTCCAAAGTTTTGCCCATAGAGGCCACATAGGCCATGGCCGCTTCAGGTCTATGATTGAATGAGTTACCAGCTGCGGTGAAAATTTCATCCAATTTGGCGGTCGTTAATTGGTTGCTATCATATAAACTTTTTATTGATTTCAAATCATCGTTAAAACGTTTTACGCCTGTTTCGCTTGGATTGATTGAGGTTCCTACAGATCCATAATCAGTGCGAAGAGCGAGGCGGGCCAAAAATACAACGCGCCAATCACTTCCTCCTGAACCTGAACTGGAACCGGAACCCTTGGCCTGACCTCCTGATTCATGAGCGCAGGTTGGACAATCTTGAGAAGCATCAGCTGCCCTCAGCAATTCAGCGTCATGAAAGGCCTTGGCATTTTCTAATAGCCGTTGGGCCTCACTATCATTAAGCATTCGTTCGCCATGGTAAGCTGGAAGGTCCATGCCCATGCCAGGAACGGAACTTACGCCCGCTTGAAGATGCTGAATGGGTGCTGTTGGTCCTGCCACTGCTGACAATACATTGGTGAATAAAAATACAATTGTAATCAGTCCCACGAAAAATTGTGGTTTCATAAACCTCGCCTCTTCTAAAAAGATATTCTTCCGAAGGACAAACAAAGCAAGCTTGATGCCAAGGGGGGGGTGGTTTTAACTATTGAAAATTTAGGTATTTAGAAGGAAGCGGGAGTGAAATTTGCGCACATATTGAGCATACTGAACAATTATTAATCAAAATTAGGTGCTGATCAAAGGAGAAAAATGGGTGCTTGGTATGGGTCGGTGAGACGGGAGGGCCATTCAATACCACACTATAAGCAGGACGCTGCGGCCTTAACGATGCAATCTCCGCTAACAGGGCAAAGGCGGAAATAAGGAGGTTTTTTAAGGGTTGTTTTAGCGTAGACCGAGAAGTTTGACCTCGATGCCATCCAGCTCTTCAATATCTTTTTGGTCTATGAGGAGGGTTTCGCTCATGCCTTTGCTTTCACCAGGGTTCACCTTGAGGTTTTCCACTGTAATTTCCTTATCTGTGTAAGTCTCTTCGTCGCGTTTCATTGTTTTAGAGAAATCATCCCAATAAAGTGTTTGATGGAGAAACCAACAGGCCAGGCCATCGTTCTTTCTACAAGCAATAGACGCATGATCCTCAGCATCGCTTTCTTTTTCATTTATGAGTGAAACATACTGGCCAACAATTGAGGCCTCTTTAGGAAGTTCCCCATAAAAAAGCCCTTTGAGAGTTTTCATTTGTTGGTCTGCCCGCACATAATTATTGAGCCTTGTTTGAAAAACCGTATTGAGTAACATTTTCTTTCTAACATCGGTTTCAGAATCAATAACGCGCGAAAGTAGGTTGAGCCCGTCTTTATATTGTCCCAAAATCCACGCCAGGGGCAGGGCCCTTTCAATGGCATTCTTGGAGTTTTCCTTCTTTAAGAGGGCCAGTTTAAAATGTCCAAATGCCAATTCATGCTGACCTTTAACCATTTCCAAATTTCCTTTTATATTTTCAGCATTCGGGCCATTTAAATCTTCGATGTATTGAAACGCCTTTTCGTCGTTACCCATCCGGTAATAAATAAGGCCAAGCAGTTCTCGGCTTTTTGGAGATTGAAATACCTGATAGGGAAGGTTTTCAATAAAGGGAGCAATATAGCGCTCGCGATTGGTAAACAAGCCAAGTTTTAGCCATATTCTGATTAAGTTATTTGTTTCTATATTTTTGCCTATAATATCGAGATCGCTACCCCGTAAGCTGGCGCGATCGCCAATGGCAAAGCGATAAAGATTATCAAGCCAGATTTGCTCGTTATCGCTAAAGCGCAAGGTCATTGGGCCGCATGTGAAAACCTCATCTTTTAACTTGAGCAGAGCTTGTTGTCGCGAGTTAGCATTGACGTCAGTGGATTTTTTACTACTGGCCGGAGCGATGTTTGCGAGCGCGGCCATTGATTTGAGCAAGCAAATCTGTGGATACGCAGATACGCTTGAAAATTCTCGCATGGAAAGAATTACATCCATCTCTTTGTATTTATCTTGAATAAAGTAGGTAATGGCCAAATAGCGAAGTCTGACTAGGTCGATTAAGTGACTTTTTGGTTTCCATTTTTCCAAATAGAATTGAGCTCGCTTTGCTTGACCATTTATTAAGTAATTTTTTGCTTCAAGTAAATTTATAAAGTCCCGTTCCCGTTGGCGAAATTCAAAAAGTTGGATCTGTTGCTCAACTTCCTCTAAACGCATTCCAGACCAATTCATCGATTCAAATCTTTCTTCCAGCGTTAGCACTTTTGCCTTAGCCAAGGGAAGAGGTAGCAAAATTAAATAGGACAAATACAAAATGGCGGAGCAGGCTTTTAAAAAAAGCAAATTCACGTCTAGTTTAGCAGGCGATTTTTTCCCTTTCAGCATTCACCATACCTCAATATCTGTCTTACTTTAGCTCTTCGGGATATTGGACGATAATTTCAACAATGAATAAGGTGCAGTTAATGATAACGGGCAAAAAAATCCGCAAGATCTCTTTGAAGACCTCTTTAAAGACTTCTTTGAAGACCTCTGTGACGTTTTTTAGTCTGAGTATTATTCTCGGTCTATGGAGCCATGTCTCTTGGGCCCTCATCCCCCTAGAGTCTCTGATTTTGGGGGATCTTTCACAACTTCTCTTAGAGCGGAAATCTGATCCAATTCAATATATTTTAAGGCCTGATTACGAGGATAGTGCCACTAAAGAATCCTTTCGCCGCTTTCTCGCCATCTTTCGTGGTCATTATGCAGAAGGTGCTAATCTTAAAAATTCATGTCTTCGGAAACCAAAACTAGTCTATCCAGAATTTAATCAAGAAATTCAGGTGAAACGATCTGTAATGGCCAGTATGCAGTATATCGGACTTGATTTATCAACTCGCGCCATCGCGGCCTATGCTAAACAATTGTCTTTTTCAGAAGATGAATGGAACAATTTGGCGACACGATTGGTGCAAAATTATTGTTCGAATAACCTTACTATCATTAGTAAAAAACAATTAAGAAAAAACATTGACCTTTATTTTGCTCATGGGGGTGGCCTGCAATTGCCTACCGTCAGTGGCAATCCTTTATTTCCTAAGTTACTAGGCGATTCTCACGGTGGGGGGAAGGCCTTAGAGCGCGAATTTCTTTATTCTGTTTCTCTCTTTCGCTCTATGTGCTCTTGGGGTAACGAGGTTGATAATCCACGCTTACTTGTTCCATTCTTAAGAAATCCAACACTCATGGCCTACATCATCAGAAATTTAACTGATCATGAATTGGCCTTTAACTCTGTAGATAGTACAGTTTATTTAAATCATAAAAAGGATTCCGGTCCAAAAGTCTGGTGCCAGAATCTCATTTGTCGGAAGCGTGATACACTCGGATTTAATCAAATGATTAATCGAGCCATAGGAAGTAAAAATTTAAAAGATGATCTCGAATCTTTGTATTGCCACTTTTTTCGCGATTTAGATTTTCAAACTAAGGACCAAGTTGCTGAAGTAAAAAAGTGGATAGATACAAATAGTTTTGATGACTTCAATTTTCAGCAAGGACAGTTTATTGCTTTATTAACTGGAGTCCCTGATTTTCTTTTGCGAGTTGATAATTTCTCAAAATCTATTGATTTTATGCGAACGAGTTTGGATCAAACATGGGATGATTGGGCCAAACGACAAATTAGTAGTTTTGGTCGAGATCTTTACTATGAAGAGCCTCTTTCTGTAGAGCTGGTAGATCGCGCCTTATATTTTAATCCATTTTCGGATAAATTTAAGGTCGTCTTTGATGTCAATTTGGGCGAAGTAGATCGTATTAATCGTATTGTTGGAAAAATCAAAGCGAAGTTTACGCTCAACATTCATCGACAATATTTAAGTTGGCTTCGAAACCGATGGTTGAACCTTGATCCTAGGAAAAATAAGGAGCGAGATTATCTTATAAAGACTATGGTCCACCACATTGAAGATCAGGTTAAGGATGGTAGAAAAAGCTTTATATTGCCACCTTGGGACGGCAATCTAGAAAATATAATTGCGGAAGAAATAATCGACCAGCTTGCCCTGTACAAAGGCAAACAATTTCAAAGTAACAAAGGGATGATGGAAATACCTGTTGAATTAAATTATGGCCCCTTTGCTTTAAAGTATCTGCACTACGAAGCACAGTTAAAAAAGGAAACGCAGAATCTTGACTACTCAAGTTACGAATACAGCGATTAAATTTTCCCCGACAATGTTTTAAACTATTCACTTGGAGAGAAGGTCAAAAAATGTTACATAGGTAGTCATGGCCAAAGTTAAAAAAACCACTACCAAAGAACAAAATAAAAAAAAAATAATACAGTCTACCGGGGTCGATTCTGGTAAATCCAATATTGTTCCTGCCAGTGGTCTCGCTCAGAAAATAGCTCGCGCCGCCCAGAAATCCCAATTGAAAAAAAAAGAGAGACCGGTGGTGGTGGAGGTTCTTCCAAGCAAGTCTTCCCCGGCCCCAAAAAAGCAACAAGGGGCAGTTGAAAATATCGAAAAAAATGCCATTGAAATTGATCATGGTCCGGAAGGTGAGTTTGATCTTGATCACGATGATCATGAGATGATGTTAGAATCACCTGGAGCAAGTGATTCCCAGTCAGTCATGAAGCATCAGGACCTTTTTTTAGAAAAGAAATCTTCCAATCATTCCATTATTCCATCTTCTGGAATGATACCAAAAACCACCAGTACCGATCCTCTGGTGACCTATTTAAAACAAATCGCTCGCTATGACCTGTTAAGTCCTGAGCAAGAGGCCGAACTCACTAAGCAATTGCATGAAACTGGTGATATCGAAGTGGCCAAAAAATTAGTTTTGGCCAATTTGCGCTTAGTGGTCAAAATTGCACTCGAATATCGTCGCGTTTACCACAATCTTATGGATCTAGTTCAGGAAGGAAATTTAGGTTTAATGAAGGCCGTTTCAAAATACGATCCGGGTAAAGGTGCTAAGCTAAGTTATTATGCCAGTTGGTGGATACGAAGCTATATTCTAAAGTTTATTCTTGATAATTTCCGCTTGGTCAAAATTGGCACCACCAATGAGCAAAAGAAACTTTTTTATAATCTCATGAAAGAAAAGCAGCGCCTCATGGCCATGGGAATGGACCCAAGCATCAAACTTTTAAGTGAAAATTTGGGTGTCTCGGAAAAATCCGTCCAAATTATGGATGAGCGATTGGCCTTTGGAGGGCAGGATCTAAGTCTTGATGCTCCGGTGGGCGGCAATGAAGGTGGAGCAAAAATTAATATTGGAGACCTCTTTGCCGCTAATGAAGAGAATATCGATGCTAAACTGGCCCATTTAGAAGGCCTTGATATTCTTCAAAAGCATCTAGGTGAGTATTTAAAAGGCCTAAAAAATGAAAGGGACCAAGAAATATTCCAGAAGCGCATATTAGCGGAAATTCCTGCATCGCTTCAAGAAATTGCGGACCAATATGGTGTGAGTCGAGAACGAATTCGACAGGTTGAAGAGCGCCTGCTGCGCAATTTAAGAGTTTACATGACCCAATTTTTGGGCTAAATACCCACAACTATTAAAAAAGCACCCTTTTTGTGGTGGCGGTTTTAAACTCCCCAGACGGTCAGGGCCTTTGGGCCTAAGCGTTTATGGTCACCGCTCGCTACGAATTGAGGCAAGTAAAAGGAGTTCACGATGTTAACAGCTGAAATTACCAGAAAATTGGCAGGAAAGTTTGGAAAGAATGACAAAGACACAGGAAATCCTGCTGTACAAGTTGCATTTTTGACCGAAAGAATTAATTCATTGGCACCCCATTTTGAAAAAAATCCTAAGGATTATAGTGGAAACCGTGGTTTGATGAAAATGATCGGTCAACGTAAAAACCTTCTACGCTATTTGCAACTTACAAATGCCAAAGGTTACACCAAAGTCATTACAGAATTAGGACTCAGAAAATAAGTAAAACAAGAAGGGGAGACTGGGTCTCCCCTTTTTTTTGTGTTTGAAGCACGCTAGAATGCTGTGCAAAGAAATTGAACTGGAGCATGAACTGCTGAGCAGTTTTAAATTGAAAGAGGGAAGTTAAACGTAATTTAAAAGCGTAAGACTTTAGGAGATTTGAGGGATATTTGAAGCGACAACCTTAAAATTTGGCGATTGAAATATTCTTTAAATCTTCCAACCGAAAACTTCCTCAATTCAATTGATATCAAAATGGAAATAGAGGTGAATCCTATGACGGTGGATTTCTCTTCAGTCCGTTTTGATACAGATTGGTTTAAGACCAGCGATTGAGGTCATGCTTTTGAACATTTCAATATTTTAACAATTATTTTTAGTCATAGGCCTTGATGGCCTTAAGGAGAAAGACAATGATGACAAAAAAAGAATTTCGTCTCAATTTTGGTGGCAAAGAAGTCACCGTTGAAACAGGCCGTTTGGCCAAACAAGCTGATGGATCAGTATTCGTAACAAGTGGAAAAACACAGGTCCTCGTCACCGTTTGTTCCGCACGTACAGTTAAACCAGATCAAGGATTTTTTCCTTTAACGGTTGAATATACTGAAAAATTTTATGCTGCCGGAAAATTTCTTGGTGGCTTTCTTAAACGTGAAGGGAAACCAAGTACGCCTGAGACGTTGAATGCTAGGCTTATTGACCGACCACTTCGCCCACTTTTCCCAGAAGGATATTTGGCGGAAACAGTCGTGACTTGTACTGTGCTTTCTTATGGAAACGATGGCGACCCAGAAATCCTTGCGAGCTTAGGTGCGTCTGCGGCCTTGGCCATTTCTGATATTCCTTGGGATGGGCCAATTGGTGCTTGTAAAGTGGGTAAAATTGATGGCCAATTTGTCATCAATCCAAATTTTGAAGATTGGGCCAACTCTGAGTTTGAAATTGCTGTATCGGCCAGTGAAGATGCCATTTTAATGGTTGAAGGCGAAGCGCTTGAGCACCCAGAAAAAGAAGTGCTTGAAGCCATTTTGTTTGCGCATAAAAACATTAAAGAATTCTGCCATCTTGTGAAAACAATGCAAAAAGAAGTGGGCAGAAAGAAACGCGAATTTACTCCCGTTCTTCCTAATGCCACATTGATGGAAAAACTTGAAAAAGCTTTTGCGAGTGAAGCAAGAACAGCACTAAATATTTCAGAAAAACTTGAGCGCCAAAATGCCGTGGCCAAGTTGACTGAAAAAATTAAAACAACCGTCAGTGCAGAGGCCACTAATTATGGATTGACCGAAGATGCTGATTTTGGCAAAGCTTCGGCGACAGCGGTCGAGCATTTACTCTATAAATTAATGCGCGCGGATGTTTTGACTGAAGGAAAAAGAATTCAGGGTCGCGCCCTTGATCAAGTAAGAAAAATTACAACTGAAGTTGATATCCTTAAGTCTCCGCACGGTTCAGCTCTTTTTACTCGAGGAGAAACCCAAGTTATAGGTACCGTGACGATTGGTGGTTCAAAAGGCGACCAAATGGTTGATAGAATTGTTGGTCAACATTACGACAAATTTTATCTTCACTATGCTTTCCCAGGATATTCTGTTGGTGAGGCCCGTGCTTCGCGCGGTGTAGGCCGACGAGAATTGGGCCACGGCAATTTGGCAGAACGTGCATTAAAGGCCGTAATTCCTCAGCAGGAAAAATTCTCTTATACAATTCGTGTCGCTTGTGAAGTTACTGAATCGAACGGTTCTTCTTCAATGGGTTCTGTGTGTGCAGGATCAATGGCGCTTATGGACGCTGGTGTGCCTTTAAATGCACCAGTGGCCGGAATTGCCATGGGATTAGTGAGCGATGGTAACAAGTATAGAATTCTAACAGACATTATTGGCGACGAAGATAATCTTGGTGATATGGACTTTAAAGTTGCAGGTACCTCTAAAGGGATTACCGCAATTCAAATGGACATTAAGATCAAAGGTCTTACAACCCAAATTTTAGAGGAAGCTCTTGAGCAAGCGCGCAAAGGTCGTCTGCATATTCTAGGTGAGATGGCCAAGACGATTACTAAAGAACGTGGCGCCTTCAAAGAGGGAGTTCCACGCATTGAAATGATCAAAATAGAGCAAGATAAAATTGGCGCGTTAATTGGTCCAGGTGGCAAAAACATTAAAGGCCTTCAGGAAAATTATGGCGTGACTATTGAAGTTGATGAAGACGGAACGGTTCGCGTTCTTGGATCTGATCCAACTATTCTTAATGCCTGCGTTTCAACCATTAAATTGCAGTTAACAGGGCCAGAAGTTGGTGCTGATTATCTTGGGACAGTCGTGACTGTAAAAGATTACGGCGCTTTTGTTGATCTAGCTCCAGGTGTTTCAGGACTAGTTCACGTGAGTGAATTCACCAATGAACGAGTCAATGATCCTAATGAATATGTGGCCACAGGGGATCAATTTCAGGTGCGCGTAGTGGAAATTGATCGCATGGGTAGGATTAAATTGTCGGCCAAAGTGGTGGCCCCAATTCCACGCAAGACAAAATAGTTTAAAATTTTGAGGAATGGTTAAGGAGGTCTCATGAATACGGTTACAGTAAAAATAAAAAAACTGCCCCATTTTGATGAGGCCTTCGAATTTCCTCGCTACGAAACTAAAGGAGCAGCAGGGGCCGATATACGCGCCTGCCTTCCTTCTCGCGCGACGCTTGTGATTGGGCCAGGTGAGCGAAAGCTTGTTCCAACTGGCATGGCCATGGAAATTCCTCAGGGGTTTGAAGTGCAAGTGCGACCAAGGTCAGGACTTTCACTCAAAACCCACTTGTTGGTAGTCAATTCTCCGGGCACGATTGATTCAGACTACCGTGGCGAAGTGGCGATCATACTTGGAAATTTTGGTACAGAACCTGCGACCATCACTCACGGTGATCGGATTGCTCAATTAGTTTTATCCCCTGTCATTCAAGCGCAATTTGAAGTTGCTCAAGGTGAGTTGGGACAAACAAATAGAGGCGCTGGTGGGTTTGGGAGTACAGGTCGAAAGTAGATTTTTACGACCCTTTTGTTTTGAGGAGTTCTAAAGTGAAAATACGGTATAATACAGCTAAGAATATTAATGAAGCATTTGAGAAGGTGCAAAGGTTTGTAACTCCAGCACTTTTTCAAAAATATAACATTAATCCTCGAGTTGATTATCAAAAAGACATCAATAGAATCGTCGCAACAGGACAAGGATTTGAATTTAAAATAAATTTTTATGAACAAGATTTGGAATTTGATCTTGATGTGGGTCTATTGCTTAGACCTTTTAAAGGTAAAATTTTAGAGAAAATTGAAAATGAAATTAAAGGGCTGGTTTAGAAAATTTCGATCAGCGGGAATGAGTTATGGCAAAAGTAACATTATGGCCAAGTGGCCAAGTTTTAGAAATGAATGGCGGACAAGATAATTTGCTCGAAGGTCTTAAAAAATGTGGCGTCTACATAAAATCCTCTTGTGGCGGTCATGCTACTTGTGGTGATTGTGTGGTTAAAGTTCAAACGGGAATTGAAAATTTAACGCCGCAAGAGTTTGCTGAGCTTAAACTGCTTGGCAATGTTTTCCATATCACCAAAGAGCGGTTGAGTTGCCAGACAAAAGTGTTAGGCGATTGCACAATCGATATTTCTGGGCATGAGAAAGGTGAAGACCTTAATCGCCTTCTGAAAAAAACAACTGACATGCATCAAGCAAATAAAAAAGCTGCCGCCCAAAAAAGTGGCCAGTCTTTACTTAAAAAGGGTGGCGCAAAAATTCCTGAGGCCAATCCTTATAATGTTGAAAGAGCTTCCTTCGATAAAGGACAAGACTTCCGTGGTGATAGGGGAGCAGGCCCTCGCGACCGGAAGCCAGAAAATGATAATTGGTACAAGCATTGGGAGAAAAAAGAAGGGGAGCAAACTCCAGAATTGCCTGGGCAAAAGAGGCTAGATGGGGGAAAGCGTCCCAAATTTTTTAAACCTCACCAAGAAGAAGAAAGCGAAGAAGCTTCAAAAGAGTCTGGGGAATCTGAAGGGATTTCAAAATCCAATCCCAAAAAACCTAATTAAATAATTGAAAAAAATTTCGCTAGAATTGCGCGGATAAAATATTTAGAAAAATTATTCGGAAAAAGTTATTCGGATAAATTATTCAAAGAAAGGCGGAATTTCTGGGTTCCTTTCTTTGGCAAAACCAAATTTGATTCGGATATCATGGCCATCCGAAAGAGGTGGCAGCTCCGATTCCAAAAACCATCCTATCTCGTTACTTTCTTCGGATGTCTTAGGCCCACCGCCTTGTGGAGTCTCGCCAAGGTTCTGCGCGCCGCCAGGCATGGCCCAGAGGTTGTTGTCGGCGCGAATCAGCAGGACTTTTCCCTGAGTATTCAAAACAAAGACATCACAACCAACGAACGGTGTTACTGGTCTTGGCATCTTGTTAGTGTCCTTGTTTCAAGTTACGCGGCGAATTTTAATATTGCTGTAGCAAAGATTTGATTTTTTCCAGATCATTTTTTTGAGAGCTTCGGTCAAGCAGATAAGTTTTATCTTCAGCATGGGCCCAAAGATTAAAGTGGCCGTGATTGTAAAAGGCCCTCAAGTCTTGCTCACCTCTTTTTCTGGCCATGTTGGGCGAGTCCAAAAAGTGCTGAATGGTCAGTGGCATTTCACTTTTTAAATTGATCTTGGTTGTCCAAACAGGAAGAAAAAATAATCGGTGCTCAATAATGAGAAGGTTGCCTGATTTTTTAAGGTGTTTTTCATAAAAGAAAAAGGCCAGTGAGACTAGAGGAATGCCAAGGACGAGGATTTTTACTCCATGGCCTAAAATTATATTAAATACATCACCAGTCAAAACGAGCTTATTGGCAGGCGCCCAAACTAAAAATCCGAGGGCCCCGATAGTTAATAGGATAGCGACGAGATACCCCCAAAATAGTAGAGGCGGACCATAGGTTTTTAAGACAAAAAATTCACCTGCGTTGGCAGGTGTTTGAACACGATCGACTTCTTTTTCAGAGGTAGGAAGAATATAAAATAGTCCCATGGCCTTTTTTAACCAAGAATTTTTAGGCCGTCTAATACTTACTGCGGGTATTTGTTGAGCAAAAACCTTAGTTTTGTGGCCAATGCTGCCTACTTGGTGCGTCAACAGGTGATTGTTACCATTGTTCTATGAAGATAAGGACAGTCCAATCTGAAATACTCCTGAAGGTGTGGTTCACCCGTTTTATTTGGGTCTGGATTATTTTGATTTGTATGGGCCATTCATTGCTTTTAGCTGAAGAGGCCAGCAATGGAAGTGCCAATGACGATGATGAAAATACGACTGCGCAAGAAAAGTTAAAAAAAATTAATGGAGATAAGAAATTATCCAATGACGAGAAGAGACAGAAAAGGCAGCAGTATTTGAGCGATGTTTTTGATGATACTCCGAAGGCCGATACTACCCCTGAAGTATCTAAACAAAAGGCCCCCAATCTTCCATATTCCAACCCAGATTCGAGTGCCTATACCGACAAAGGTGAATATAAAAGTTTTCAAAATCAATCATTAGGAAAGCAGGAGATGTTGCAAGTGGTTGATAAAAAATTAGCAAATTATGAAAAAAAACTTACCGAGATACTGGAAACAATAAAGAAATTGGAACAATCAATCGGGCCAATGGCCACTCAAATCAATTCAATTGAGAACTTTGAAATTCCTAAATTGAAAAAACAATTAGCTGGTGGCCTGCATTTTGGGGAGGACTCCAGTCGGGCCATGGCGGTCCCATCAGGGCAATCGGAATTAGGTACTGGTTCAGGAACTGCGACTTCACTTGGTAAAGTACTAGAGGGGTTGGGTGATGGAGAATTGGCCAGCATGAAAAAAAAGATCATCGAATTAGAAGGCACAACAATTCCCAAGCTGCAATTTGAAATTTCTGATTTAAAAGATATGATTAGGAATCTTGAAGTTCAAATGGCCACGATGGAAGTGTCAAAATTAAAGGCGCGGCCTTCAATTACCATTGAACAAGATAAGAAGGCCCCGTAAAATAGTAGAGTGTTGCGCGTTAAAGGAAGTTAAATATGTCACGAGCACAAGTGCTAAAATTTCGCGAAGAGTTTAGGAAAAACCATATTCCAAAATGGTACAATGGCTGGCTTCACTTGGGATTTAATGCGGCAGTTTTAGTGGCAGCATTGGTTTTTTGTTTTTCAAAGCTTTATGATGTCCAGGTCAAAGAACTCTGGACCATTCCCCTGACTTTGCTCTTGGGAAATTTGGCCGTTTTTATTATTCATAGGTACCCCCTCCATCGCCATTACGGGCCCTTTGCCAAATTTTCTTATGACATTCATTCCAAATGGCATCACTCCTTTTATTCTCACGAAATGGTCATTTATGAAAAAACAGATGATTTTTATGTTTTATTTTTTCCGCCTTTGGTAATTGCTTCTTTTTGTGCATTTTACTTACCTGGCAGCTATTTTCTGTTGAAGCATTTTTTTAGTATGAATATTACGTTCTTGTTTATGGGGGTCTCGACACTCTATTTTATCCTCTATGAAGTGATGCATTTTATTTCGCATTTGCCGGAAGATCATGTGGTGTTGGATGTTCCTTTGTTTAAAATGGTATGGGCCCATCATGTTGATCATCATCAACCAGATTTAATGCACAAATATAATTTCAATATTGTTTTCCCATTTTTTGATTACGTCTTTGGCACTGTTTATAAAGGACCTAATTCTTTTCAAAAAAAGTAGTGAGACACTGAATGAACTTTTATCGTGAAAAAGTTATTGTCATTACTGGCGCAGGCTCCGGAATAGGTCGTACGCTAGCATTGAAACTGGCGCCAATGGCAAAGGCCTTGGTCATGATCGATATCAATGGCGATAATTTAAATAAAGTAGCGGGAGAATGTCAGCAACTGGCATCGAAGTTGACCATCTATTCACTGATTTGTGATGTTAGGCAAATTGAAGCAATGAAAGAAAATGCCCAGAAATTGGCCGATAAAAATCTCGTACCTGACGTCATTATTGCGAATGCGGGACTTGGTGCTGTCAATCCTGGGCCCTATTTTGATATCAATGTCGATAGACGTTTGATGGAAGTTAATTATTTTGGAACAACTAATACGATCATGGCCTACTTGCCTTTTATGCTAAAACGCCGTGCGGGTAATATTATTGGAGTGGCCAGTTTAGCGGGGCTTAGAGGTTTACCACTGGCCGCATCTTATAGTGCTTCTAAAGCGGCGCAAATTTCTCTGCTAGAGAGTTTGCGCAACGATTTGAAATTTTATGGCATCAAAGTTACCACTGTTCTTCCTGGTTTTATCCAAACCCCGATGGCCGATCATAATGAATTTGACCGTCCCTTTATGATTACTGCTGAACATTGTGCTGAAGTAATTCTCGACAGCGGAGCAAGAGGGATAAGGCAGAAATTATTTCCTTGGCCAATGGCCATGCTCTCTCGTCTGAATCGGTTCCTTCCTCCTTGGCTTTTTGATTTTCTTGTCCCTCGGCTCTCTAAAGGGACGCTTCATCCAGAAGATTCTGCGCGACCGGCCCATGTTTTTGGCCAAAAGTAATGGCCGTCTTTTTTACTCTCGTTCTCGTTTCTTTCATTTAATCGGTAAATTTTAACTAGGCAAAATTTTGCTGCCTCAAATAGTTGGCAGAAATTAAGAAATTCTTTTGTCACCACCGAAATGTTTTTATCCAAAAATTAAAAACCAAGTTGGTGCCGCATGGGAATGACAAACACACTTTCAAAAATTATTTTTATTTCGACTATATCAATGATCTACTCATTTAGCTCGAAGGTTAAAGCTGCAACACACTCAGTCCTTTATCAAAACAAGAGTATGGCCAAAAGCGAAGCCGTAAATATTAGGAACGATCAATTGCAATTAAACTTTACGGTTCAAGAATTAGCGCTGGAATCGCTCTCGACTAACGCTTTAGAGTTGCAAAAACAGTCTCTCAATTTCAACCTTGCAACTACCTTGGCCGATACCTTACAACTTAAAATGAACGGAGAGGATAAAGCACTACCACTTTCTTCTAATCAATCTCAAATTCGTCTTCCCCTGATTTCAAAATTGTTTTGGCTAAAGCCAGGTGATGCAAGAATACGTTTGGTTAAAAAGAATGTATTGCAGTTCGGGGGTAATTATAAACTCGCTCCTTACTTGCCAAAACCTTGTCGTTGCCAAGATTTGCTATTACCCCATTTTAATCTTGAAATGTTTAAGGAAAGCGGAAAGCAAGATCAAATTCGCGTAGAATACCTTGGAGATTTTCAAGGTCGTCCTTTAAGTAAAATTACCTTTTCCCCAATTGATTTGTCTTTAAATGAGGATGGTACGGCACGACTTGAGTTGTCGCTAGAAACATCACTCGTTATCGAAAATTCTGGGAGCGAAGGTGTGAGTTCACTTCTAGTAGATTTTAATCAAAGCAAAGACATGCTTGTGAAAGGCAATGAAAATAAAAAGTTAATCATGGTTGGACCCAGAGAGCTGTTACAGGGGTTGGATACGTTTATTTCCTTTAAAAAATCTCTGGGTGTGGAAGTGAGTATCGTCTATCTAAGTAATCCGCTTAATAAGGAAGTTAATCAACGAGAAATCGCAACTGCTGTCAAATCAGCTGGCGCTCAATACCTTGTGATTGTGGGGAGTGAAGAGGTTGTGGCGCCATTTTTTCTTCCTACCCAGTTTAGTGAAGAAACACCGAGTGATCTCCCTTATACTACGCTGGGCGGAGAGGGAGATACAATTCCGGATATCTTTTCATCCCGTCTCGTGGCCACAACTTCAAACGAAGTAAGGATGCAGCTTGAAAAATCTATGGAGTTCGAGCGATTACTAAAAAATGGACAGCAATCAAAACAGGTTATTGGAGTTGCTAGTGATGAAGGTTTGAATCCAAGTGATAAAGAATATCTAGAAGGAATGATGAACCCTTTAAAAAATTCGCTTGGTGCCAATGTCACTTATTTTTTGCAAGCAGAGAGAAATGTCTCCACTCCAGAGAATATTGTTGAAGCACTAAATCGTGGCGCGGTCTGGATGAATTACATCGGTCACGGCAGTGGTGATTCTTGGCCATCAATTGGTTCAAGACCAATGACCTTGCAAGATTTAAATTCTCTTCGTACGACAAAACATCGCCCTTTTATATTGGATGTGGCCTGTCAAAATGGACGGTTTAATTTGAATCATCGCTGGGGAGCAACTCTAATGGGCCTAGAAGGTCGCGGGGCGCGAGCTTATTATGGTGGAAGTGTAGATATTTCTTGGGATCCTCCAGCGATTATGGCGCGCGCTGTTTCCCAGTATATTGAAAAGGAGAAAAGGTCAGGACGTCAGTTAACTTTAGGTGAGAGTCTGTTTCAAGGACAAATGGCCTTGGCGGAACAATATAGTGATGCTGAGGCCCACCGCCAAAACCGTGTTTGGTATCATCAGCAAGGCGATCCTACCCAACTTGTTCCCTAACTCAGATGTAAGAAAATATTAGATTTACCCACCCTTTTGAGGCTTCAATAGGGGCGAGAGTACGCTTTCAAGTCCTAGAAATTACTATGTTTTAAGGCAGTGTCTTCGTTAATTTAAAAACTGAGTATTTTTTTTATAGTCTGATGTAAGAATGTCTTTTGCTGGCTAAATTCGCTCCACACTAACCGCCTCAAGGGCGAATTTGGAAAGGATTTAACTATGGCGAGCAGCATACAAAAAACTGGCATTGAAAGAAAAATCTTAAAGAATTTAATCGGTACAACAAGTATTTTGGCCCTGCTGGCCGCCTGTGGAAAGCAGAGTCATGAGGCCACATCAGGCGCTCTTGGTGTTAACCAGGGTAGTGTGGTTGGTGGTAGAGCGATACCCGAAAGCGACACTGAATTTAAAAGTGTTGTAGGCCTTACGCGGGGAACGCGTTTGTTTTGTTCCGGCAACGTTATAGAGGCAAAAAAAGTAATTACGGCCGCTCATTGTGTGATGAATTTTGATATTGAGACAGAGGCCGAGCTCGAAGATATGTTGGTTAAAAGTTTCGAGGTTATCGATAATGAAACCGACGGGCAAAAAAATAATAAAGCTTTTGAGTCCGCAGATTTTTTTGGTAAACGCGCCATTTTAAAGGCCGCAATTAGACAAGTTGTGGATCGGGATGCTAAAAAAATTAAGCTTTATGTTGGCTCTAGTAAAGCTGGTGGTCAAGAAGCAGGCCTTGATGTGGTTGAGTCAATCTCCATACCTGAAGCTGCTTATCGCCATATGGAAGCCCAAGTATTGCGACATACTACGCTCAAAATTGGTGAAGATAGCACCAATGCCTATTCTCAAAAATTCGACTATGCGACTTTAAAATTAAAATCAGAATTACCTGGCGTAAAACCTATTCCTCTCATTTCAGCTGATGAACACCGCGACAATGTTTTAATTGGTGGGGATATTAGAGTTGTTGGATTCGGACTTAAAGTTGACCAACGATTTCTCCAGGCATCCATTTCGATGGTGCACGAGCTAGAAGAAAAAATAAAACTGGAAAGTGATGAAGCAAAGAAGGCCCAATTACAAAAAGATTTAGATAAGGAAAAGGTGATGGCCCAAACATTTGCTAATTTATATTTTACCAGTGGTAATAAAAATTATGTCGACTTGAAACTAGAAAATTATGATGCCAATCAAATCACTTTAATGCGGAAAGGACAGACCTTATCTGGTGCGTGTAATGGCGACAGTGGTGGCCCAAGTTTGGTTCGCTTAAGAAAAAGTGGAGAATGGCGCCAAGTGGGTGTCACAGTCACAGTCGATGTTTGTGGAAACAAAACCCAAGTGTCTCCGCAATTTAGGCCTTAATTGGACAAGGGCAAAGGCCCCACCCAACGCATGGCCAAGTTGAAAGTTTTAAAAATTTGCGACTGGCCATGCAACGTCCCTCTCACCCCGTCAGAGAAATGATAGATTCCCCGTGAATGAACCCCTAAAACTTCGCCGAATTGGTTAAATACTGGCGCTCCCGAATGTCCACCTTCTGTGTCAATCCAATGAAGAAAATGGGAGGCATCGCTATTAAGACTTCCATCAAAAATAATTGGTCCTTCACTTATTTTTGCTAAGGATGAATCATAAGAAGAAGCTCCAGGATGACCGATGATAAATGCATAAGTATCTTCCAAGGTTAAGGATGGCGTCCATTCGGCCAGAGTTGCAAAAGGAAGAGCTTTTATATTTTCTGGGAGCTTGACTTTGATAAGGGCGAGGTCTTTATTAAAGTCATAAAATAGAACAGCAGCACATTCTAATATTTTCTCTTTTAAGCGTTGATCCTGCTGATTTCTTCTGTGAAACATATGAAATTTTAGTTTTGGGCAGTTGTTGGTGCTTCCGATATGAAGATGGGAAATGACATGGCCAGCTGTAAGAAGAAGGCCATCAGGTGAAATTAAAACCGCTGTACCACGCTTGGGAACGAGAACGGTCGCATTCAAACTTTTTTCAATGATTTCCTGACGTCCAAAAAGGGGATGACTAGAATTATTTTCCAACATGGCAAGATAGCTGGACTGTTCAAAGTAATTTTCAGGGCCTATGGGGATGGCCTTGGCAGCAAGGGCATAAAAAAAAGTGGAGTAGCACAGCAGTGTTGAAAGTTGTTTCAATAATCTCATGTCAGGAGTTTTACCTAAGGAGAGAAGAGCAAGTCAACTTCTCTGTTTCCAAACATGAGCTAGAAATTAGAAAAAAGGATTGCCGAATTTGCTGGTGCGGCCAGTGTCACCACCCCCACCACCGAGAGAACCAAAGCGATAAAGGACGCCCACGGAATATTCAACGGTATTGATCTTAAAAAGTGGATCCATGGCAACCGGAAAATATCGATCATATCCTACATAAATAAGCCAGTTATTATAAACCTCGTAATAGGTTCCGATCCCATAGCCAACCCAAAAGTTTGAATCACTATAGCTTCCTGAAATGCTGGTGATCTCTGCTGTGTTGTGGCGAAAAACAATCCTAGGGTGAAGGAGCCATAATTTCATGCCAAGCAAATATTCAAAACCAGAAGTCTTTAAAATAATGTTGCTGGCAACGGTGTCGGATCCATCAATGGAGTAGACGTAGTGAAGAGAATCGTAATCCAGCTTATAATAGCGAAAAAATTGCACTAGGAATTCAGTTTCATAGGCCAAGGAAAATTGCATACCTGTTCCTTCGGTATGATAACCGTCTCGATCTCCTTCTATAACTGTAATCGTGCGCCCGGAGGATTTAGATAGGGCAGATTCAAGGGAACCATCAGAGGCCTTTTCTGTATATTTGGATTTGCGCAGGCCCACATCTCCATACCAAGTTCCCGCACAACCTGTGAAGGCCACAAGGAAAAGAATGAGAAAAAATTTAAAGGGCACTATATCCATGGTTTTTACCATTATATTACCCACTTATTTTAGCAAAGGGCCGCATGAAAAGGTAAAAAAAGGCCCCTTTCAGAGGGGCCTTTTGGCTTTGGTTATTTAAAGACTTTTACTTTAATAAAAGGCAAATATTGCCTTTAGTACAACCGCGGAACTATTTTTTCCTTTTAGTCTTAGAAGTTCCGGTTGGCGCTGTTGCTGGTGCGGTAGTTGAAGTTTCGGCAGCTGCTTCCATTTTACAATTAGATCCTTCGCCTTTTTGGCATGGTTCTTTGCAATCAGAACAAGTTGTTTTGCCATCTTTGCAGCTTGGGCATTTTTCACATTTTTCTTTCTTTAATTCACACTGGGAAGCATCTTTTGATTTGTCACAAGATTTTTGGCAGCACTCCTTTTTATCTTTATCGGCTTTACAACACTTCTTGAAGTGACCACAGCTGGTGGCAAAAAAGCAAACTGCAATAAAGGCCATTAAAAAACGCATAAGGATTCCTTTAGTTGGGTGTAATAAATTTTAATTAGGTTTATGCTAACGCAAATTAGCTGCAACTGAAAAAGGAAAAATCTTGCTTTATTTCTGGCAGTGGGCGACCGGCCAAAAAAGGATAATCTAGGGCACTAATATCTAGATTTTTTAAGGTATCGAGACCGTGGAAGGAGTCGCCTTTAGAGGATGGCAAATAAGTCAGGGCGCGGGCCATCTGGAGGAGCTTTCTCATGCCGACTGGGCCTTCATAGCTGGAACTAAAAAGGACGCTAATATCTGCCTGAAACGCCCATTCACTCCACTTTAATATTTCGTAGATTCCTGAGGCGCCTTGGCCATTATAATCCTGCGAGCGCAAAATAAGATGACTGGCGCGGGGAGGAAACTTGGGAGCAGTCTTCTGGCCTGCTAGTAGGGGGATGGCCGACTCATCAATCGCCCAGGCACTAGGGATTTCTGCTTCCACCATTTGCAGCATATCCATGCAAGGCTCTTCAAAAAATTCTATTCGGCCACCAAATGGTTCATCCAAAAATTGTTGCCACGATTTTGTATTTAATCTTCGATTGGCATCCAAGCGCCAACGCTGCGACGGGGTGGCTTGCGTATGCCATCGATTGAGAAAATTGATTTCGTCGGTGATGGGCAACCGGCCAATTTTGAATTTTATACGGGGTATTGTAAGGAGCGGAGAATTTTGTTCAACGAATGAAGCGGGATTGCTGACAAATCCATGGGCCTCGGTTTCTAGCGGTAAATGGGGGTGGAATAAATCTAGAAACAGGCCTTCCCATAACCAATTGGCCCAATGTCCAGGAAAAATGGCCTTTAATTGTTCTCGAGCTTCCATTCCAAAAAACGGTACTTGGAGTTCTAGGCCTCGGGGAAAATAAATCTCAAGGCCATTAGTTTTAAGTTTGTTTACACCTTGCTCGATGGCCTGCTTGATTAACGGTAATTGTTTATTTATGTCATCTTCAGATCTTGGATCAATGCCAGGAAGGGGAGAGTACTCAGTTTGAAGAACCAAAGTTTCATTCTTATTTTGAACGGTGAGTGCAACCATTAATCCCGTGCGCTCACTAAGGACAGCTCGGCCAGATTTTTGAAAAATCTGAATGGGACTCTTAAATGGAAGAGAAAAAACTAAGACTTCACATTCACTAATATGATAGGGGCCAATGGGCTTCATATCACCAAATCCACCAGGCCAATGATTTTAAAAGTGCGTAAATAAATAACCACTGGCCCGTCTTGGCCAAGGCCGAATTGAAGCGGGAGTTTGGCAATTCATTTAGCGTTATGCCGGAAGTCACTTTGAAAAATATTAAGGGAAGTAATTGGGCCAAGACAATAAACGATAGAGAAAGCCAGGCCGATTGCTTATAGAAAAAAAGTAAATCCTGAAGACCAAAAATCCATGCTAAAAATAAGCATGTGCTGGGGATTGTTCGAGCAATTTTATATCCAAAGTATTTTTCGGTCAAAACGAGCAAGGTTTTTTTACCTGTGGAAGCGTCACTTTTGATATCCCTTAAATTGTTGGTGGCCATAATGGTGCTTGCAAACAGACCAGCAATAATGCCTGCATTTAGGACATGTGGGTTGAGCATGAACTCTGGTGATAGTGTAAGCGCATAAAAAGTTCCGCTCACGGCCACAGGCCCAAAAAAAATAAAGGCCACTATTTCACCTAGACCGAGGTGGCTTAAAGGCCATGGTCCACCGGTGTAGAGATAGGCAAATAAAATACAAGTTATGCCCAATAAAAATAGCCCAAGGCCAGAGTAGGCCATACTTAAAAATGTGCCGAGAATAAATGCAGTCATTAAAAGGATAACAAATAATAATTTCACCTGGGCCGCTGGAATTAATCCCATACTGACCACGCGAGGAGGGCCAAATTTTCTATTTGTATCCACACCACTCTGAGCGTCGTAGTAGTCATTGATGAGATTGCTTGCCATTTGTAACATGAGAGCAACGAAGAGAGGAATTGGCCAGGCCCACCATGGAGTCTTGAGTGATTCTCCTTGGCCAAAATTTTCTAATGGCATACGGGCGGCCAAAGTCGTGGCCATGAGGACTGGAGCTGCACCAGCAAAGAGAGTTTTTGGTCTAATCGCCATAAGCCATGGTGAAGTCTTAGGGAAAGTAGACTTTGAAATTGGGGACTCTGGTGATGTTGAAACACTATTCATAAATAAAAATTTATTTAATTGTTCTTAATTGTTGGTAAAGTTCTAAATTTTCCTTCTGATCAATCATGTACTCAATGACGACTGGCCGTTGTTGTTCTTCTGACCAAGAAAGCAATTCAGGAAAAACTTGTCTAAATTGTTTAATAGAGTCGCAAATTTCGGTTTTGATTCCTAACATCTGGGCCAGAGGAGAAATTTTTAAATCATGGGGGGTTGAAAGATGATGCATGGTCGTTTCCATATCTTTTAACCCAAGGAGATGAAAAATTCCCCCACCAAAATCGTTGGCGATAATGACCACCATCGCACCACGATGTTGTTTAAGGGAAACAAGAGAATTTAAATCATGGATGGCCGAGACGTCCCCCACTATAAGGACGGTCGGCGTGTGGGGAGTGGCCAATGAGGCCCCCATGGCCGTGGCAATAAGTCCTTCGATCCCACTAACGCCGCGATTGGCCAGTGTTTTAATTTTTTTTCTTTGGTCGTGGGGACCGTGAATAGAATTTTCGTCTGGAAATTTTTCATCTAATGAGACATAAGAATCAAAGGAGCGGACCGCCGTAGAGTTTCCTAGAACCAATTGGGAGTTATGGGGAAGCAATTCAATGACACTTTTTGAAAGCAAGGGGAAGGTGGCATTTCCTTGTTCAATTAAATGAATTTTTGCGGCCGCAAACGGTCTTAAGGATAAAAAGAGTTCTTCTATTGATGGTGCATTTGATTTTTGCTCTTTAGTCACCAAGCAATTCATCATAAATGATCTTAAGAATTGAGCAGGGTCCTCGCTGATACGATAGCGTGCCCGAAAAGATGGATCTTCCATTTCGCGATAATTATTTACCAAGGCCAATTCAATTTGAGGATTTTTTTCCAACAGCGAATAATAATGTTTGGAAGTGACACGCCCTCCGATGTGGAGCACGAGTTTGAGTGCACCAGAAGCGGCCCACTCCAAAACTTCAGGATGTTCAAACGTCGGCAAAGCACCTTCATTGAAGTTAAAATTATATTTTTGGCCAGAAGTGACATCGAGGTAAAATGGAACTTTTCGCTCGGCCAATTTGGAGAGGATGTCTTCGTGATGATTAAGCCAAATTTGCTGTTGCCGCGTTAATTCACCAATAACCACCAAGACTTCGTGCTCTCCATGGCCAAGTTCGTTTAAATGATTAAGAAAATTTTCCGACTCTAAGGCAAGGCAGTAGGGTCTCGGTCGCTGTAAATATTGTAATGTCCACTTGGTAAGTTCATCGCTAAGTTGTTGTCCACCCCCATCCAATGGTTCGCGCCAGCTAAAATTAAGATGGAAGGGTTGATTAGATTCTTTTTGAGCGTGGCCCATGGCCCAGCTCACCATGGCGATAAAGCGATGGGGGGAAATTCCTTGGCTTCCATCAATATTGAGTAATGTGGGAGCAACATTCTGGAAAAGGCCAACTTGATTCATGGTTTGATTAGCGCCGCTAACCACGACTTCACTTGGACGATCGGCGGTAATAACCATAAGGGCCGTCTGGGTTTTTTGCGCCTCTAAAAGAGCGGGGTAATAATTTGCCATGGCCGTACCTGAAGTACACACCAGGGCACTTATTTGGCCGGTGGCCTTACTATGGCCCAATGCCTTATAGGCGTGGGCCCGTTCATCAACACCATTATCAATCAATAAATCAGGATAGATTGTCTTATACTGTTCCAAGGCCCAAAGCATAGGCGCATTTCGCATGCCCGGACTGACAAAAAAACTTTTAATGTTGTTTTGGTAGGCCTCATGGATTAGGCATAAAGCATTAAGGCGATTGATATTTGTCGTCTTAGAAAGGATTTTGTTCCAAAGTAAATTATGTGAAATTTGGGAAGAGGCCACAGGATTATTCATATTTATTTTCTTCCTCTTTCTTTGTAGGTGGATTCATCGCGAGAGGGCCTTGAAAGAAATCTGAACCCTCTTGAACAAATGAAGCCTCTATCGCCTTGGCCTGAAGAAGCATTTGATCAAATAGGTCCTGAGGTAAAAAATTTTTCATTTTTCTTAACGTTTCGATCCATTCGGCCTTGGCCATACTGTCATGAACAATTCCTGCTCCTGCTTTAAGAGTGACCTCTGCTCCGTTCTTTGTCTCTTCAATTTCACAAGTTCGAATGCCAACCATGGCCACCTTTATTGAAGGCAAGTTTAGAAAAATTGGGGCGGCAAATTTGCCTCTTTCCAATTCAAACGCGCTATTTGTCTGTTTTAAAAAATTGAGGGCCTTTATTTTTGGTCTGCCACCCACTGCAGGTGTTGGATGGAAAATGGAAATGAGGTTTTCCAAATTCAATTGATTTAAAACCTGCTCTTTGCCTAAAGGCCGTGAATCCTCGGTCTCTTTGTCCAATTCATCTTCATCTAGTGCAATTTTCAAAGATGAATAAAGGTGTTGAACGTGAGGAAGTGGAATGATTTGTTCTTTAAAATTTAGTTCTGGTTGGACGCCCAACTGGGACATTTGCTGAATTAACGTTTCCAAGACAACTTGGTGTTCAAATATTTCTTTGCTGTTTTGTCGTAACTCAAGCCTTAAACTCGTATCTTCTTTTTCATCCTTGCCGCGGGGCCTTGTCCCTGCAATGACATCGACTTGCAACTGCTGAGAGCGGTGCTGGAATAATTGTTCAGGGGATAAACAAAGGAAATGTTTTATATGGTTGGTCCCATCATGGGATATTTGTTCTTTGGAGTGAATAAAAAAGTTAGCAAAAGAATTGGTGCAAAGTGTTTGGCAAATTGTTTGGACCAGGTATTGTTTGTAGGATTGATTTTGTACTTGATCCATTTCCCAATTGATTTGACGGCATAAAACAATCTTTTCTTGCTGTGAAAAAATTTGTTTAAACGAATCGATTGTTTTATTCCAGTCCAGAAAGCCAGGGGTTCCTTTTAATTTAAAATCATGCTTAAAATTAGGTTTTTCATGGTTTAAAAGCCGATTGGAAAAAAGCGCATCAATGAAATTTAGATGCCTTATAACTTCTGGTTTGCAATCCTTCCAGGTTGAATTGTTTTGAGCAAGGGACTGAATAATCCATCCCCAAGAGTCTAGTTGGAAATTGTCTGTATCATCTATTGGTCTAAATCGTGCCACCAGTGCAATCCGGGGAACCATCATGGATTTATGCCCGGATGAATATTCATTTTGCTGACTATAAAAATCTCTTTGGTCTGAAAAAATTGGCAATGACAAATTGTGGAAGGGAGAATGCCGCAATTCTGCTTCTAACTTTACTCTTTCTTCAAACTTGAGTTGTTCTAATAGACAAGGACCAAATGCCAAAATCGCTTGTCGCAATGGCCTATTATTTTTTTCCTCTTCCATTTCCAAAGAGGAAATAAAGGGTGAGCGCTCTAAGAAAAACCAACTTGGTCTGATCCTCTCTGATTTGGCCATAGTTGAAGATTCCGAAGAATTTAGTGAACCTAGGGAACCTAAAGAAAGGATATTTCCCACAATAGAAGAAAGAAAATTCTGCAAAGATAGATCTTTGGCCGGAATGTCCCAACTCCAGCGATGAAATTTTTCGTTCCCATCATGAATAAATTCGTCATGGATAGACGACAAACCTGTCGGCGATAAGTGATTATCGACCTGGTCATGCTGAATGGGGGATTTGGCATCGTTCCCTATCATTTAAAAGGCCTTGAATTATTGATTATTTTTGGTTGCCATTTCTGGAAGTGAAGGTGGTTTAACACCTTCATACAAGGCAGCAATGCCAAAAGTAAGGGGAGTGGCGGTTAGATTTTTTAGGCCAGCGGAAGCCATCAGTTCCAAGAAGGATTTGCCGTAAGGAAAATTTTCTACCGTTTTATTGAGGTAGGTATAAGCATCCTTGTGGCCTGAAAACCAGTTGCCAACTCTAGGTAGAAGATTTTTAAAGTAAAAATTATAGATGGCCTTGATGATAGGATTTTTGGGATAAGAAAATTCCAAAATTAAAATTTTTCCGCCTGGCCTTAATGCTTTAAAACAATTTTGTAGGGATCGCGCTGGATCACTAAAATTTCTAATCCCAAAACTTATAGTAATAACATCAACGCTTTCTTTTTCTACTGGAACTTCAATTCCGTCGCCGAGGCCTAAATCAATTCGCTTTGCCAGGCCTTGCTGGATCACTTTTTGCTGTCCAATTTTGACCATTCCTTCAGACAAGTCTAGTCCTTTGATTTGGGCCAAGGGGCGCGCCTGGGCCATGGCCAAGCACAAGTCACCAGTGCCGGTTGCAAGATCAAGAATATCGAGATGGCCCGAAGGTAAACGGGCCGCCAATTTTTTTCTCCAATAGACATCGACACCCATTGATAAAGTACGATTCAAAGAATCATAGGTCGAAGCGATTTCATTAAATATTTGGTAGGACTGTTTTTTTCTAATTGGTAAACTTTCTGGTTGCATAAATTCCTTTATCTTCGAAATATCGAATTAAAAATACCATTGACTTAGGGGGACACTCGGCGCGACATTACTGAAAAAGTCGCAGGGTGGCAAGAAATCGACTTGTAAAATTCCCTGGGTTTTTTCTCCTATTTTCAGGCCGTTATTTTAACAAAATTCAGGTCTTTAGGGTTGCCATTTTTAGCCCAGAGTGTTACTAAAGGCTGTTTTGCAAAGGTGATAACAAAAGCTATGTCTTTAACCAAATTTTTGGCCAATATTCCTCCTACCATCCTTGCTCGCGTGAGCGGTCTGAGTATGGATGCTAAAAGCGATAACTGTCGTCGCGAGATTAATAATTTACTGCAACAAACAGTGTTGATTGGCGGCAAACGATTGCGTCCTCTCTTAACTTATTTAATGCATGAATTTTTAAATAATAATTCCCCTCTTAAAAATGGAGGGACTGTTGATTATACAACTTGTGATTTATTGGCGAGATCCATTGAGCAAGTTCATGCCGCCTCTTTGTCCCATGACGATGTTGTCGACAATGCGACGACTCGCCGAGGGAAACCTTCCATCAACGTTGTGGCCTCGAATAAAAAGGCCGTATTGGCGGGCGATTATCTATTGGCCAATGTGATCAACGAATTGTGCCGTCTCAATCGTCCAGATTTGGTTTCTGAAATGGCATCGGTGATTAAAGATTTGGCCGAAGGCGAATGGATGCAACTTGATGCCGCCCAGAACCGTTCTTACAGCCGTGAAATTTTACGAGAAATGGCAATTAAGAAAACCGCTAGTGTGATGACTTGGTGTGGAGTGGCCCCTGCCATGGTGGGTAACCATTCTCCGGTAATCATCAATTATGCTCGTCAATTTGGACTCAAACTTGGATTGGCCTTTCAATTGATGGATGATGTGCTCGACTTCCAAGGACCAGGCCTAAAAGATCAATTGCTTGATTTAGAAAATGGTCAAGTCAATGCGGTATTATACGAGTGGCTCGAACTTCACCCTGAAATGTTTGCTCGTTACAAAAAGGGTGATGCGATTCAAGATTTATGGCAAGAGCGGGCCTTTAATGATTCTCTTCATCAGGGTCTTTCCAATGCGCTGGTAATTGTAAAGACTGAGGCCGAGAATTATTTGCAAGAAGCGCGCGATTTGTTGTATCTGATGCAAAAAGAACTTGGTCAGAATGCTGCTGAAAACAGTCGTAAAAATTCTTCTTTGCAAGCACTACTGTTTGTCGTGGATTATTTAGGTCAACGGAACATCTAATCATTTAAAGTTTTATTCATGAGGGATTGCTTATCCTGTGCACAGGCCAGCTCTAGTTCGGCCACTGTTTTGGGAATATCTTTGGAGAGATTTTCACAGCCTGTTTCTGTCAGCAAAATATTGTCTTCGATTCTAACGCCTATGCCATGGAGTTGTTCAATAAGATCTGTTTTTAATAATTGATAAACTTTGGCCTGACGATTCTTTGGAAAATAGAGGCCTGGCTCAATGGTAATCACCATGCCCGCCGCTAACTTCACCATGCCACCCGCATCTTCACTATAGAGCGATTCATCGTGGACGTCGTAGCCTAAATGATGTCCTACTCCGTGAGGATAGAGTTCTTCCATGATTTTTTCTTCTTCTAGTTTGGCCTTATCAACAGTGAAGATGTTTAGCGCGATTAATTGATCAAGCATGTAATCGCGTCCCATTTTCCATAGTTCTTTAAATGCGACGCCTGGTCGAGTTGCTTTTATCGTCATCTCTTGAGCATCGAGAACAATTTGATAAATTTTCTGCTGCCAAGGCCGAAAACGTCCACCTACAGGAAAGGTGCGGGTAATATCGGCCGCATAGTGACCGTATTCAGCACCTGAATCAATTAACAAGAGATCACCTTTTTTTAACGGTTGATCATTCTTAACATAATGGAGAATGGTCGCGTTAACGCCGGCGGCGACGATGGGAGCATAGGCATGACCTTGTCCACCTTGATAGCGATAAACCAATTTTAGCAGGGCTTCGATTTGATATTCAAATACTCCTGGTTTGGCCGAGGCCATGGCCAAGCGATGGGCCTGATTGGTGATGGCCACTGCTTGTCGCATTAGCGCTAACTCTTCACTATCTTTTTGGCCCCTAAAGTATTCACAGTCACCAGTAATATCTACGATCGTGCGAAATAAACCGTGTTCTCGTCGACGTCGCTGCCCTAATTGAGCTTGAATTTTTGTTACCAATTCATGCGCCTTTTTTTGGCCAAATAACAGCGCCGCTTTAGGAGCATTTTCTAAAACAATTTCTAATTGCTTTTCTAAATCTGCAATGGGGTAAACTTCATCAAACCCTAAGGCCTTGGCCCCATCAAGTCCGAGCATTGGGCCGTTCCAAAGCTCCATGTTTGGATCGGCCGGTTTACATAAAAAAAGTGAGCGTATGGAGTCACCTGTGTTGGCAATAATGACAGCGGTATGTGGCTCGGCTACGCCGGTAAAATAATAAAAATGGCCATTTTGGCGGAATTCAAATTCATTATCTGATGAGCGAACTGCAAGCTCAGAGGACAGCAATAAAAATACTCCTTGCCCAAGGCGCTCTGCCAATTTATTTCGGCGCATTTGATAGAGTGCAGGGGAAAGAGGGGAAGGTAAACGACCTTCAGTCATAGTGTTCTCCCGTATAATGTGTGTGGGCCATTAAAGGAAAATGACCCACCAATAAATATGATTGTAGTAAAAGCGGAGTGGCCCATTCTTGGTGCAACCCCTAAACAATTTTATAACACTCTGGCCATGGTTTGTCGTACAAACCTTTGATTTGATTAATGAATTTTAGTACTCCCTCGTGACCCCTTGGACAATTCCATTAACTTATTGAATTTAGGAAAGTGGTCGGAAGCCGGTATAAGTCGCGAATTTTTAATAATTCACTTGATCTTTGTAGAATAAAGAGAAGGAATAAAATGAGGGGGATCATTGAATACGCCAAAGACTGAATTTTGCCGTGTTCCCGTCGAGGTCATCGTTCGCTACGGCAAACATATTCCCTTTGAGTTGTTCATTCGCTTATCGGATGACAAGTTGGTTCGCGTTGCCAATGCCAACGAAGACGTGGCCGAAACCACCAAGAAATATATGGATAAAGGGGTGAAGGATATATTTGCTTCCAAAAGTGAATATACGCGATTTGTTGATTTGATGAATCGTGAATTGGCGCAGAGATTTTTTTCTATTGAAACATCCACTAAGGACAGAATGGAGTTGTTGCAAAATTCCTATCAAGTTCTAAAAGAAGTGGTTTGCCGCTTCGGAATCGATGAGAAAAATTTAAGTCTCGCTCGCAATATGGCCAAGAATGCCGTGCTCATGATTAGCAAGGTTGATCAAGTAAAGGAATTATTTGCACAATACAAAGGTGAATGCGGTAATGAATATGTGAAGGCCCTTTTCATTGGCGCCGTTATCATGGGAATGTTGGAACATTTTGAGTGGCAAAGCGATGCGATTAAAGAGCGCATCATGCTGGCGCTATTTTTGCGCGATATTACCTTGACTCCTGAGGATTACGCCAATTTGAAAATATATGGAGACAACCCTAAAAAATTATCGCAAAAAGTTTTTAATCATCCAGTAGAAATTGTGAGGATGTTAGAAGAGCAAGGGAGTAAAGATTTTTCTCAGGACATCCTGACCATGATCCAGCAGCATCATGAAAGGCCTGAAGGCGATGGTTTTCCCCTTGGACTTGATCATCGGCGCATCACCTTGCTATCGGCCATCCTCATTGTGGCCGATTATTTTGTCGATAAAATGATTGAGAGTAAGTTTGATTTAGATAAGCGAATGATTATCATCAATGAGATGCTCGGATTGTATAAAAAAGGTAATTTTAGGCGCGCTTTAGAGTCGCTCGATACTTCATTGGCCTAAGCGTGGCCGTGTTTGAATTCTTCACCCAGAGCAATCCAATTATTTTTTTCGAGAAAAAGGATAACATCCACGTAATTTGGGAGGCCGGGATTAAAATTCCCAATTTTTTGAAAGTTGGCGAAGTTGATAAACTTATCTTTGGCCTCGTTTAATAGTTCAAAAACCAGCTCACTAATTTCTTCTACCTTTAATTCACCTTCAAAATTTTTTTCCAGCAGGTAAAAGGAAGGCCTTTTAGCTTGAAGCCATTGCATATCACTGGAAGTTTTAAAAGATTTCATTGATGGATCGGCATGAAAACGCCAAATTTCCTCTATGGGATATGAGGAGGAGAAAAGGGTGTAGTGATTTTTTCCTTGAAAATTAATGTTCTCAGTTTGTTGGTAAATTTGCCTAAGGATATCCTGACGATCTTTGGCCGCTGGCCGTTGCTTGTCTGCATGACCAATTATTTTACTTTCTGAACTTTGTTCCTTTAATTGATTAAGACGCCATTCCCATTGCATAAGTTCAGGTAAGTAGGGATAGTCAAAAATGAGTCCGTAGCGCGCTATCATGGTGGAGAAAAAATCATTGGAGTGGTGGTCTTTGGAAATTGTTTTAAATTCTTGTTCAAGCTTTGCAAACAAATCCGGTGGAAGGATTTTTGCAGTTACAGGAAAGGTTAATGGCCAGGAAATTGTCGGAGGCGTTTTAAGAATGTGTTTTTGGGCCTTGTTTCTCTTTCCTTTTCCCGTTTGTCGATGAACGGTCTTTTTAGTTCTTCCCTTCGTTTGGAAGTTGTCGATGTCGCTTGGTTCAAACGTGTCTTGGGTCTTTTGGACTTTTAAAATGGGCATTGGTTCTTTGTTCGTCATGATCTTTACTCCCCACCTTCCATGGTGGATGTCTCCCGTATTGAGGACGGGCCATATTTATTATGCCTTAAAATAAATATTCCAGGGGGCGGGAGTTCAAAAAAAAAGGCCTGCTCGAAAGCAGGCCTTAGATTCAGCTATTTTGCTATTGTACCTGAACGTATTAATCAAGAATGCGGCAGTAAGTTGTGCCGTAGCGGTAGCTTTGACATTGCGATAAGGCATTGTCGCAAGCTAAGCGGCGGGCCTCTTCTACACTATAGGCTGATCCTGTTCCTTGGAATACTTGCATGTTCGCCGTGCGGTCAACCAATCCAGCGCGACACATTTGGGTAATCAAGCGACCTGGTCCTGGGTAAGGATTTGGGTACGGATTAGGGTATGGGTTCGGATAAGGATTCGGGTACGGATTCGGATTTGGATTTGGATATGGGTTCGGATAAGGATTGTATCCCCCCGCTCTCACATCACAATAGGCATAAGGATTGCGTCCTGTGGCCTGGCGATAGCGAAGTTCGATATCACAAGATTGACGTGCTTCTTGGCAAGCGGAGCTCATATCATGGCCATCACCATAAAAGGATTGGATGATATTTCCATTATGAGTTCGCAATGTGGCCTCACAACGGGACTGATTTGGATAAGGATTTGGTATTGGGCCTGGTATTGGCGTTGGGCCTACCCGTGGAAGAGAGCAGCGATAAGGTCCATAGTCACCACGACGCTGACGCCAATCGGCTTCAAAGTCGCATTGACGGATCGCTTCGCTACAGGCTTCTGACAAAGTGTAGCCAGTCCCGTAAAAAGTTTGAATAGCGCGGCCCAATTGATTTTCTAAATTGGCCGTACATTGAACTTGTGCTTCTGCTTGGCCACCAACGAAGGCAGTACCAATAAAAAGCAAACCTAGTAGAAAACAATTTTTTAAAGTCCCGGTTAAGGCACCCATGATTGCACTCCTGTTAAGATCATTGGTTGATTGATCCAACTTAAAGGTGGAAAGAAAAAGAGACAATACAACTCGTCATTGTTTCCCGCCACGTGGCGCGAATGTAAGGAATTTGAAGAGTTCTGCCAAAGATAGTTATAAATTTTTCAGGGTAAAATTGTTTTTGGGGGAAGAAATGGTTTCAAATTGACACTGGTCGGGGATGGCCACCGAGGCCAAAACTTGCCAAATCAGGGATTTCTCGTCTTCCGTCATACTTGCGAATAGGGGCAGTAATATTCCTCGCTCTGAAAAAGATTGGGCCGTTTCCTCCTGGTCTAAATGATAAGGGGCAAAGGCGGGCATGTTGAAAAATGGTTTAAAGACTGGTCGATATTCGATGGCCTGTGTTGCCAGCGTCTTTTCCAAACATTGGCGCTCCACAAGATCGGCCGTGAGGAGTAAAAAAGACCAAGGAGTTATAGTTTCCGCCTTCTCAGGCAGGACAGCTTGCCAGGGAGTCAGCCCAACTTCACGCCGTCGCAAATTTAATTTTTCTAGCTCGTGGTAAAAATAAAGAGCATGATCTTGTAATTTTTTTTGCGTGCAGGAAAATTCTTGCAGCAGAGCGCGACCAATGGCGGCCTGGTAAGAAGTGAGCCTTCCATTGTCACCAACAATTTCATGCCAATATTTTTCTTGGCCCATGCCGTGGCCTCGCAGCAAGAAGAGTTGTTGGGCCAGTAAGGCGTGGGGGGTATGGATAGCGCCACCTTCTCCAATGGATAAGGCCTTGGTCGATTGAAAACTAAAAATACCCACATCACCCCAAGTTCCCGCCGCCTTTTTATTCCAACGAGCTCCAAAGGATTCAGCCGCATCTTCAATGATCCATAGACCATGTTTTTTCGCCCAGGTCACAATTGCATCCATTGGAGCTGCGTGACCGAAAAGATGCACAATAATAATGGCCTTGGTCCTTGGGCCGATCGAAGAATCTAAAAGTGCGGGATCAATCATTCCGCTGCTTGGATTTATAGGCACTAACTTTGGTTTCAATCCAGTTTTTATAACGGCATTAAGAGGCGCTGCAAAGGTAAAGGACGGGAGTAAGATTTCATCGCCGTCGCAGAGCCAGCGCAAATTTTTCATGGCCTGAAGGGACAGGCGAAGGCCTGTCATGCCACTATTCACGACACATAAGGACTGATGGGGGGCATCTAAAAATTGCGCCAATTCTTGTTCGAATAATTGAACTTCTTGGCCTGAAGAAAGTTCTCCGCGCATGAGACAGGCGGACGCCGCATGGATGGCCTGCATGCTTACCTGCGGTCTGGCAAAGGGAATTTTCCATTCGGCCTTACTCATAAAGAGACTCTCTCTGGTGGATATAGGAGGTTGATAGGGCCTTAGCATATTGCCAACTTCTTTTAATAAGTTTGGTTTCCCCTGTCCCTTGGTAGCGCGGCCCATGCAAGCATGGCCATGCTTCTAGTCTATAGCGAGCGTGGGCCCAGGATAGAAGGCGCAAACTATAATCACCATGGCCTGCAAAAATCCTGTGCCAATTTTTATTCTGCTGTTGATTGGAAAAATGCAAAGCTTCCTTTAGTTCTGCCGTCGGGGCCGCAATGAGGCCAAAGGAAATATCGAGGTCGGGGAGTCCGAGCAGGGATTGAGAAGTGCTATTAAAAAAATAACTTAACAATCGGCGATACCATTTAAATGTCGGATCGAGATGACCCAGCCTTTGTCCGCAGTACCAAGGCGCAAAGTGTTCGGATTCAGTTTTAGATTTTAAAATATGTTTCACAAGTGTTGCCACATCGAGAGTGCGATGATTGCCATCACTATCCATAATGATCGAGTATATTCCAGTGGCCCTTTCTAAACCACGTGCGATGGCCATGCCTAAACTGCTTTGGCCTGAAGGCCTAAGAATTTCCAGCGTCAAATGAAAAGTAGGGTAGTCTTTTTTTAAGTCGAGAAATTGAGTGAGAATTTTATTTTCTTCATTGTGGCCTAAGAGGCCATCTTCAACCCAAATAATCTGCCATGAGAATGGAATTTCATGACCTCTCCAGTGGTTTAAAAAATCGCTAATCAAAGTTAATAGATGGGGCCAATCGCCCAACGAAGGGAGGATTAGAGAAAAAGTCCTATTTTGAAAATCCATGGTAAGATTATAGCCGCAACTTTGAGTATCTTTAATAGAAAAGGGAATAAAAAGAGGAGCGAATGACTCAAGCTTTGGAACATGCGCCAAATAAATTGAGGTCGAGGCCTTTTAATTATTATTCCGCAGCTTCTTTACAACCATTGGCGGAAAAATATTGGTTTCAAATCGGCCAAGCTCAAAAAAAATCAGCAAATGAAAACACCCTATCCATACTGGATATTGGTGGACGCACCGGAGAGTGGGCCAGGGCCATTACTAATCAAGCTTGCAAGTTGAATATTGCTCTTGGGCCTTTGACCGTTATTGACAAGCATCGAGAGGCCTTAGATCGAGGCCTTAGCGAGAAGAGTTTTCATCCCATTCGTTTTGTTGAATTGGACCTTCGGCAGTGGAAAAATGGTCTCTCCTTAATCCATGAACAATATGATGTTATTTTTTGTCTCGGAACGTTTTGTTACATTCCCACCGAAGAACAAGAGGCCATTTTAGCGACAATATTATCCTGCTTAAAACCAGAGGGAGAGTTGTGGCTTAGTTATCCCAAGTATTTAAATTTTCCAAAATGGTATGCCAATCCATTTCTTTTTTATACTAGAGCGTTGAATTATCTTCAAAACTCCTTACCTTTTTTGATTACTTTTGGTGCTAAAATTTTGCACAGCTTTTCAGTGGAATGGCGCGGGCGGCATGTCGGTGCTTGGCTTGATAATCATCTGTGGTCTGGACTAATTGGACTTTTTCCCAGCTTTTTTAATTTTTTGGAAAATGATGAAATGAAAATTAAGGCCAACTTAATTGTTTGGTATGGAAAGAAAAATGAAACATTGAATTGGCAACCGTTGTTAAGTGCCAAGACATCCGTGATTTGGAAATTTTGTTCACCATCTCGAGGTGAGGCATGACGACCTGTCGCCTATGCGGTTGCCAATTAAGTCGACCAGTTGTTAATTTGGGAAGATTAGCACTAACCGGTGAGTTTCCTTTATCGCCCATGGGGCCATCTCAACCCGATCATGGGGAAGGGCCTCTAGAATTTTCAATCTGCCAAAATGATCGCTGCGGATTATTTCAACGAACGACACTCACCGCGCCGGAAAATTATTTTAGGCCAGGCTATGGCTATAAGAGTTCCTTGAATCCGTCGATGATCAGGCATTTGAAAAATACTTGGCTAAAGGTACAACAATTTGGTCGTGATCATTGTCAATGGAATGAATTAACCATGGACGCCTTTAAAGTTTTAGATATTGGCTCCAACGATGGCACCTTTTTGCAATCAGTTTCAGATCATCGCGAAAAGTTAGGTCCTAGACCGCTATCGTTAGTGGGCATTGATCCATTGGCCCAAGAATTGTTGCCAGATAATTTAAAGCAAGCAGATCGCGTGTTGCATTCCCCTTATTCAGAGATCGGGGAGATTGGAAAAGGCGAATCCTGCTTTCATTTTTTCTCATCTTTTTTTACTGAACATATTGTAGAGGAATTAAGTCAGTCCCACGGAAACTTTAATTTAATCAGCACTCAGGCCATGTTCTACGACCTTAATAATCCTATGCAGGTTGCCCAATGGATAAAAAAATTATTGGCCCCAACAGGGCTATGGGTCGTAGAGCTCATGGATTTACCATCAATGGTCGAAAACAATTGGGCGGATGGCCTATGTCATGAACACGTGGCCATTTATGATTTAAGACAGTGGCATTTTCTCTGTGACAACCTCGATTTGGAAATTTATTGGGCCGAGAAAACTTCAACCAATGGGAGCTCCTATCTCTTTTTTATTGGCCACCGTGGGATGTTAAAAACACAAAGCAGGTTGGCCACATTCGAAGAGAAATTCGTCGAACCCCACCAGTTGGAACAATGGAATTCTCGCATTCATACCAAGGCCATGATGCTAAGAGATTTTATTGAAAAGCAAAAATGCCATGGGCCGGTTTTAGGATTAGGTGCTTCTACCAAGGGCAATATGTGGCTGCAACTCGCCCAACTTGGTCCTAAGGATATTCCGGCCATTGGAGAAATTAATGCCAGCAAATTTGGTCGGCTTACGCCGGGCAGTTTCATTCCAATCAGAGAAGATGAGGAAGTAAGAAAAGAGTTTGATTCAAAAAATACTTTATATCTAGTTTTGCCGTGGCATTTTAAACAAACCATGTATGAGCGTTATGAATCTTGGCAGGGAAGTCTGTGGTTTGGTTTGGGACATTCTGATTTGTCACCTCTTCAAAGGCCAGAACGATGATAGGAATTGTTCTATTATTTTTCGCTTTGAAGGTTATAGAGTATTTTCTATTTTTCGGGGCCCAAAACTTTAAAGAATTTGAAGTTATAACTGTTACCAATTGGGCGCAATGGTTTTTACCCTTAGATTTTAATGGAACTTTTCGCTGGTGCTGGTCGGGATTTTTAATCCCTTATTCTTTGAGAGAGCAATTGTCGCCATTTTTACTTTATTTAATCCTCAATGCTGTGGTTTTTATTTTGGCCTTTAAGGTGGCATGGAAATTTTTTACCAGTCTGCAGATAAGTTTAAATTTGCCAAATGAGAATTTGAAATTTGGGAAATGGTGGGATGGGGTTACGTTTGCGAGTCCTCGAGGATTGGCCAGTTTATTTTGGGCCTTTGTGGCCAGTAGTTTTTATAATTATTTCGTTCTCGCCGTTGAATCACGCATATTAATGTTTTTGTTTTTTACAATCTATCTTTATTGGCATTTATTTTATTTCTTAGATATTTTGGTTCCCAACAAGTCGCCTTCGAATTTAAAAAGTATAATCTGGCACTTGGTATTTTCCTTTTTTTTGTTAAGTTTTTGTTTTGAGCAATGGTTGGACGTTATATTTGCTCTGAATGCGGCCCTTATCCTAAGTCGTTTTAAAAGGGGCCAATGGAGTCCCGGTCAAAAAAATTATGTATTGATCACCACCCTTTATGCATCGGTCTGGATGGTGTCGCGTTTTCTATTAATCGGACATACCAGCGAATTGTCGGTCGTTGGTGGGGAACAATCCTTTGTCATGGCCTATTCCTCACCATGGATAATGCTGGAAGATGTTTGGCATAACTTTTGGAAATACGCCCACACTTCACTTTTTAATCCTTGGCCATTTCCTGGTCTGCTTCCGCTTAGCGCACTATCCATGCCTCCTCTTAAATTATTAGAAGAGGCCAAACTTGACACATTTTTTTCCGAAGATGTGATCTTTTTTAATTTTTATTTTTCTTGGTATCACTATGTGGGCCTCACCATGGTTTTCGCTGGTGTTTTGGCCTATAAGTTTATTTTTAAAAAAGAAGCGGATAAATCCTCATGGTTTTCCTTTTTGTTGCTGGGACTTTGTCTATGGCTCGGGGGGAGTGTTACCCATTGGGGCATAAAATTTAAGCCCTATCTTGGACTTCCATTTTATTTTAATTACAAGGCCCAAACGGCCAATATGGGAAGTGCATTATTGTGGTCACTCGGACTTTTCTGGTGGCAATATCAAAAGACTCATCATCAAAATAGTAAAAATGTGCGTTGGAATTGGCCTCTAAAGGGCCAGCTTCTTGTATGTTTACTAACTATTTTTATGCTAGTTAAATCGCTCATCGCTCTTAAACTTCACTCTTATTATGATCGTTTCAATAGTGTGAAGAAGAAGCCTTCTTTGGACCAATCTTTGGACCAATCAGCAGACCAATCAATTTTTAATGGCGAAGTAAAACCTTAGCTTAAAAGAGATAGGACTCGCTCTTTTCCAATGGCCAACAAAAAGCTGGCCAACTTTGGTCCGCGATCGCGTTTGATCAATTTCTGATACATCGCTTGAAAGCCCTGCATGGGCTCCAGCCCTTCAACTTGATGAATGAGCTCATAAAGCTTTTCATGCAATTCCTTATCAGTCGTGCCTGATTGCCATAAGCTATCAAGCAAACTTTTTGCTTTGCTTAGAAATTGTCGTTGCAAGTCTGTAAGTTCAACTTGCACTGCTTGTTTATTTAAAGTGAATTTGAAATCTTCTGGGGCATCATTGGTGATCCAATTCCATGCACACTTGCAGCGTTGTTCAAAAGCTTGGTGATCAAAATCTGTTTTAAGATCGCTTTGATAGAAGGATTTTGTTTTGGCCAAATCGCCGTCGTTGATTTGTAAAATGTTGCAAAGGTGGCGAAAACCAGCGCGGAATGGGCAAGTCGTCGGCATGGCACCAATGTGAGACAGCTCCATAACTCTTTTGGCCATGGCGCGTTTTTTATCATTGGCCTCTTCTAGTCCGTAGGCCTGGCGCTCTTGGCGGTCAAAATCTTCGTAGGTTTTAATGACATCGAGATCAAAGCTGATGGCAAAATCAACATTGGGTTTATAGCTGGCAAAAATCCAGCGCACCATTTCTGGTGTGTAGATTTTTAGGACGTCATTGACTGTAACAAGATCTCCTTTTGAAGAGCTCATTTTTCCGCCACGGCCTTTAATGGAAACGAAATCATATTGCAAATAAACGGGTGGAGTACCGCCGTAAACTTCGGCAACGATATCTTTGGCCGTGGTATAAGATCCGCCTTCAGAAGAATGGTCCTTACCGCCCGGTTCAAAATCCACTTGCTCATACACCCAGCGCATAGGCCAATCTACACGCCATGGAAGTTTGGCGCGAAAAGTTGTTTCTAAATTTTCACTTCCTTCGTGGCCGCAGAGTTCACATTTGTATTTGACGGACCAATTGCCGTCCCAACCTGTGGCCTCTGTTTTGTCGCGCTTGCAATTGGCGCAGTAAAGATTAATAGGCATCCAACTTGATTCAAGTGGTTCACTGCGATAGCGATTTAAAATTTCAGCAATTTTTGATTTGCTTTCAAGTGCCTTTTTAATTTGGCCTTTGTAATCACCACGTTTGTATTTTTTTGCCTGATAAATAGGTTCGACAACAATGCCTACTTGGGCCAATTGCCCTTCATAATTTTTTTCATGGTGGGCAGCATAGGACTCATCCCGGCCAAAAGGATCTGGTGTGTCGACGATTGGTTGAAATAGAAAGGTTTTTAGTTCATCTTGCTTTGGCATGTTGACGGGAACCTTGCGAAAGGTGTCGTAATCATCCCAGCTAAAAATAAAGCGCACATTTTTGCCGCGAGCGCGAAGGGCGCGCGCCACAAATTCAACCGTGATTGTTTCACGGAAATTTCCGAAGTGAACAACACCAGACGGTGTAATTCCGCTGGCCAAAGTATATTGAGGTTTATCACCCTTTTGTTTAATAATTCGATCGGCCGTCATATCGGCCCAATGCACTATAGCATCGCCCTCTTCTTTATTATTTTGGGCGTTTTGTTGTTGCGGTTTACCCTTGGTGTTGGCGGGATTGTTTGACATATTTGCTCTCCAATTAAAACTCCTGCATTATGGTGAATTTCCTCTACTTTTTCCAGTTGTTTCCTTGCTTTACAGAGGAAAATATGAAAATTTGTTGTCTCACTGGATGCTTCGAGAGGAAAATCATCTTCTTCGCTCAATTTTGATAAAGGTTTTTATGGTCGCCTTTTTACTACGTTTGGCCTTTTTCTATTTTCTCTATCGCTTTATCAAAGGTCTATTGGCCCCTAAGGCCCGACCAGTGTTCTTTGACTTTGGGCAGCATCAGAATCCTCAGGCCAAACAAGACGGGCCGGCCACCAGATTTACCAAGCAAAAAGCGGCACAAAAAAAAGAAGATGACATCATTGAAGCTGAATTTCGTGTGCTAAAATAAGGCATGAGTTCAGCCGATTACAGTGTTTTTGATATTTTCAAACTAGGTATAGGTCCAAGTAGTTCTCACACCGTCGGACCTATGCGTGCCGCTTTAAAATTTGGCGAATTGCTAAGAGACAATCAATTTCTTTCTCGCCTTCAATCTATCGAAGTCGATTTGTATTCAAGCTTGGCCTGGACAGGTAAGGGCCATGGAATTGAACGGGCCCTCATGATGGGACTGATTGGTGAGAAGCCGGAGTCGGTCGATATTGAAAAAATAACACCGCTTCTTACTGAGGCCATAAAATCTTCCACAATAAAGGTGCAAGGGCAAATTGATTGTCAATTTTCCTTGGCGTCAAGCATTCATTACCTACGTGATAAGGCCCTGCCATTGCATCCTAACGGTTTGGCCTTTCGTGCCTATGATGCTGAGAAGAAGTTGTTGTTGCAAAAAAATTTCTACTCCATCGGCGGTGGTTTTATTCATGATGATAGTGGGGAAGATCAGGGGAACAAAATGACCCCTGGGCCAAAATCCTTTGAAAGTGCGGCCGAAATTTTATCCCTATGCGGCCTGCATAAATTTTCAATTTCTGAACTTATGTATCAAAAGGAATTGGCCTGGTGGTCAGAAAAAGATTTGCAGCAACGCTTGAAAATTATTTGGGATAATATGCAAGATTGTATTCAGCGAGGCCTCAAAAATGAAGGCACGCTGCCAGGTGGGTTGAAGGTCAAAAGGCGTGCACCCGATACACTTAAAAAATTAGAAGCGCTAAAAAAGCAGCGAAAAGAATACACGCTACCAGACCCACTTGAAGTTTTAGATTGGGTCAATTTATTTGCCTTGGCCGTGAATGAAGAAAACGCCGCGGGTGGAAGAGTGGTCACTGCGCCGACCAATGGCGCCGCTGGCATTATTCCCGCCGTCTTAATGTATTACCATCGCTTTTGTCCTGGTTCCAACGATGAAGGCATTGCCCGTTTTTTATTAACCGCTGGTGCCATTGGAATTCTCTATAAGAAAAATGCTTCAATTAGTGGAGCAGAAGTCGGTTGTCAGGGAGAGGTGGGAGTGGCCTGCTCCATGGCCGCGGCAGGACTGACTGAAGTTCTGGGAGGCACCATTTTTCAAGTTGAGAATGCGGCCGAAATCGCCATGGAACATAATTTGGGTTTAACCTGTGATCCCGTTGGTGGATTGGTGCAAATTCCTTGCATTGAGCGCAATGCCATGGGTGCTATCAAGGCGATCAATGCCGCCAGACTTGCACTCAAGGGTGATGGTGGACATCACGTGAGTTTGGATAAAGTTATTAAAACCATGCGTGAAACGGGCCAAGACATGCAGGCCAAATACAAAGAAACATCGACTGGTGGATTGGCCGTCAACGTCACCGAATGTTAGTCAGATTATTCAATATTGAACAGAATGCCTCTTGTGCCGGCCTTATAGGGGCCACTTAATTGACTCTGATAAAGGCGTACCTTGCCTTCCATATCCCACAATTCCAACTGTAAATGATAGGGCGGCGACCAGGGGTCTTGAGTATTCAATAAATTTTTTGGGCCAAGCAAAAAGAGTTGAGGAAAAGTCGGTCGTTTGATCTCAAGCTGGGCCACGACTTTGCTTTCTTTTAGCGCTTTTATAATTAATTTTTTTTCTACTTTACCGCCTATCGCAGGACCATTGGCCTTGGATAAATCAAGTTGGCCATGCCACGTAATTTTCCCGGCCAACTTTGGATCATTTTGGGCCAAGGAGATGGAGGGAATTATGAAAAAAATAGTGAGAATAAAAATGGCGAGGTAGTGTCTTGGATGGCAAGTGTTGGCGAAATTAGTGTGGAATGTCATAGATTGTCCTATCCTGGGATTGTCCTGCGAATGTCCTAGTGAATTACCCTGTTGATCTCCAAAAATTGGCAAGGCATAATAGGTATCGGATCATAATAACCGTGCCACTAGGTGGCAAGGGCCCCTAAAGCTTTTAAAAAGCTTTAATGAAGAGAATCAGATCACTTTTGTGAGGAGAATTTTGTGAATAATCATAGCTTTCGTTTAACTGTGGAGCGCCGCGATCAACTAGTGTCACTAATTGAAGAGTATAGAGGACAAAAATCTACCACCTTAAAACCTCGCTTAGATGAGGTGGTCGGCTATCTTAGAAAAGAGTGCGCTATTTCAGGTGATGATGCCTATCAGGCCCGTTATATCCGCGATTGTTTAAATTTCATGAAGGATAAAGGACAATCTTTTCAAGATGTGAATGAATTTATTGAAAAGAAATTTTTCCCGGCCTAATAATTTTTAATCAATTCCCATTTTATGTTTAGCTTCGTCTTCGGAAAGTTGTTTATTTTGAATGGCGTTGCGAACCGTTACAAGAGCGACACGGTAATGGGGGAGATCTTGGGCCGGTGCTAAAGTTAAATCGACATGCATCTGGCCTTTGATATTGGATTCTTTAACAACTTTTTTTAAGAGTGATAAGGCCTTGTATAGTTCCATAAGTTCCCCATGTTTCAGTTTTTATTGTCACATGAGGTCAAGTTTAAGTGATCACTAGCAGAGAGGCAAGAGTCGTCGTTTTTTTACAATATAAAAAGGAATTTTCTTGGCCTTGTGTAATTCAATCAGCGTGATCATTCCCATTCTCGGTGGTGTTGAGGAAGCGCTAGTTGATTTGCAGCATCTTCTGACTGATTTATCGCTTCAAAGAGAAATTCAATTTGAGGTGATTGTCGTCGAAGGTGTAAGGACGCCCTCCAAGGAAGCAAGTGCCATTGCCAAGCTCGTCATGAATTTTGCTTTTCGCTATAGAGAAACTCATACTGGGCGTGGCCTGCAAATGAATACTGCTGCCAAAGAGGCGAGTGGTGAGTATTTCTTATTTTTGCACAGTGATTCTCGCTTGTTTGAACAACAAATAGAAAAAGTCGACCCTCTTTTCTTGGCCTGTGCTTTGAGTTTCTTTCAAAAAATGAGCAAGGAATTGGGAAGTAATGGCCGTGATATGGCCGTCGGGTTAGCGGGCCATTTCCCCTTACGCTTTCGCTGTCATGCGGATCATTATCAGCGCCACCTCAAGGCCTATCGCTACTATGAAACGAAGACTCGTTTTAACCAGTGGGAAAATATTAACGGGGACCAGGGCCTACTTTTGGCGCGTGCTGATTTTATTCAAGTGCAAGGTTTTGCTACGGACCAACATTTTTTTGAAGATCAAAAATTTAATAAAAAGTTTCAACTATTGGGGGGGCGGTTTATCACTTTGCCAGGCGTGATGAGCACCAGTGGAAGTCGCTTTGAAAAAGAAGGCCTAAAAGAGCGCATGATTTTAAGTGGCCTTATTATGGGACTCTACAATACAGGTTTTATAAGTTTTTTTGACAAAGCTCCTGATCTTTATCGGGCACAACTGCAAGGTGAAAAAATTAATCTTTGGCCTTTTTGCCGTCTTATATGGAGACTCCTTGGTGAAGAGCCGTTTTTGGTCATGCTAAAACGTTGGTATCGAATCGGTTGGTATATGGCCAAGGATCTTTGGCAGGTTGGTTTATTTTTGGATTTAACTTTACGACCTGAACTGGGCCTAGAGTGTTGGAAGGCAGAGCAGAGTGAAGAATATGAATCCAAATTTATGTTGAAGAATTTTTTTGAGCGCGATTTAACCCCGCTGGTTTTAAATCCTGTTGGACAATCCTTGGCCGCTTTGCTCACGGTCTGTTTATTTTGCTATATTTCTGTGATGAGTGTTGGGCAGATTCGTCGTCAGGATAAATAAAAAAGGCCCAAGTTTCCTTGGGCCTTTTTGTTTCTTTTTGCAATCGACTATTCGACTAAAAGGGACTCTCTTGGAATCGCCATATGTTCGACTGACGATTTACCGGGTGCTTTGCCAAAGACGTCTTCGAGATAACTTTCCCGCACAACAGGGTGACGTTTTAAATGATCTTCCATCGATTGCCACATGGACACTGGAAGTTGTTTTGGCCGTTTCAGTAATAGTTTTACCCATGGAGTGATGGCGTAACCTCCGCGCACAAAACCTTCGTTTAGGGCGACAAGATAATCTTTGGTTATTTTTAAATCGCCGCCGCGGCTTTTTAAATTTTTAATAGTGAATTTACCGTCGCCTTTATTTTTGTAGTCGAAACCCAAACCACTAAAATAGAGAGGAAGTCCAAACCGCATGGCCACTTTGGAAACAAGCGCCACCCACACGCCGCGTATCTCGCTAGTATAGACGTTGTAACCATATTTGAAATCGAATTCAAATGTCCGTGGGTTTGAGTTGTAGAGGTCTCGGCGAGTGATTCCACCAGTATCCGGAAATACCGTACCAGACATGGCGTCAACGTGGACGGCAAAATCGGCGTTGGCCGTTTCTCTCATCGAGTCATTGATAAAGTGAAGCCAAATGTCAGAGTTTCCACCCTTAAAGACCGGACGCAATTCTGATTTTCCGACTTCGGCATTAAGCCACTCTTTGCCATATTGGCGATTAAGACTATCGTCGGCATCGGAGATTTGTTCTTCAATTAAAGGATCTTTGTCATTGCTGATGACTGGATGAAGTTGATAATGAGCAACAGTTACTTTTTTACTTTTCTTATCGTAGTCAAAAATAAATTGCCCCAACCATTCAGCATGCTTGCCAGCTTGAACAAGCGGAATTTTCTTACCATTTTTGCTTTTGACCCAGAGAACTTTGTGAAGGGCATCGTGAGAGTGGCCACCGATGATAATATCGATATCTGGTACGGCTTTGGCCAATTTTTTATCTTTTGAAGTACCAATATGAGTAAGGGCAATGATGACTTCATTGCCTCGATCGCGCAATATTTTGGCATATTTTTTAACAGCATCGTTTTCATCTGAGATGCCACCGTTTTCAATTCGCCACTTATAAAGGATGTCATCAAGTGTTACGCCAACAACGCCCACTTTCACTCCATTCACAACCGTTTCCCAGTAAGGTTTAATAAGATTGTTAATGTTTTTATAGCGTGAATCGGCGTAGAAGTTGGCGCCCAAAAGGGTAAAAGAAGTTGGAACATCTCCTAGGATGGCATCGAGCTCTTTTGTTCCCATAAGGTAGTCGTGGTTTCCAATAACGGAAACATCAAATCCCACTGAGCCGTGGACTCGGTAAGCAGCGCGGCCATGTTCTGCCAAATAGTAGAGATTACCTTCTAGGTAGTCACCGGCGTCCATGGCGATGGTGCCCATCCCATGAGAATTGGCCCAGCCTCTTTTTTCCTCAATCATTTTCTTTAAGCGGGGATATCCACCAAGATCTGGGCGATGAGTGGCATGGTCTAGATGAGAGTGGATGTCATTGGTGTGGAGAATTTGAATCAAATTGGCCCACACATTGGGCGAGGTCATAAGGGCGATAAAAAGGGTACTGAGAGTGAGAAGTAATTTTTGCGGTTTTGAGTGAACTGAGCAAAGCACCGAGTGCTTTAAGCGAAGCTTTATAAACATAAGACCTTCCTTGGTCAACGTTGTTAATATTATTGTCGCTCCTCTATTCGGAATTTGTTAGGGTAGAACTAAAAGTCCACTAAATTCAATTTATCATGAGGATTTTATTGCCTAGAAAATGAGGAAAAACTTGCCAAAGGAATTGGTGGTGAGATCGACAGAATAACTAGTTAGCGTGTTTTTGAACGAGCGTTTATATCGCTAATTTTAGATCTGCACATGCCCTAATGTGTAGATGGTCGACCAAGGTCCCTGGGCCCAGGTATCGACTATTTTGCCAAATAGGGTGTTTGGTTCTTTTTTTGAAATCTGCTCTCCAATCTCATTCATGCCCAATGCAGAAAAAAATTGAGATACGTGGCCCTTCATCGTAGGTGTGACCAGTGAAAACTGAGACACCAAGTTGGCATTATGTTTTTGACACCAATTTTGCCACCGTCGAATACCAAAATGAAACTGGGAGCCTGTTTTTGCTACCGCAGGAAATAAATAGGATCGTCCAACTAAAAAGGGACCGACAGCATCAAAAATCAAAACAGGATGGCCAAAATAATGGCGTAAAATTTCTACTAGTTGATCCATTTCTCTTTCATGCAGATACATGCTTACGCCTTCAAGAGTAAACACTGTCATCAAATTTTCTTTTGGGTTAAATCCTTGCTCGCTTAATTTTTTGGTCATGGACTTGGCCCAATTTTCTTCCAAAATACTTCCCGCGAGGTGGGTTACCGGGTAGGCGTTCGATCCATCCTTGGATGATCGAAATAAATTTTCACGCAGGCGTATGACGGGTTCAAAATCCATGGCAAAGACATGTTTGAGTGGAATCTTTTGTTGGAGTCGCTGGGCGCGCGTACAAAGACCTGCTCCAAGCACACCAAGAACAGGGGTTTTATCATGGCACTTATCAAAGGCAAGCTTGACTTGATCATCGAACATCTTGGCCCGCAAAATACAGGCTTCACGAAATTGGGTACTGAGAGGGATGGTTTCATCAAGGGAAAAATCTTGTCTTATTTGCTGGGCCAAAGGATCGATAAAAGCATGAGTCGAATAGTCGGCCATGGCCCGACCAAGGAGAGGGATAAATAAGGTTTTTGAAACCTCACTTAACTCGCTGGTAAGTTCATTCAATGATTTCTTATGGGATTTGGGAAGTAATCCATTCTGTGAGTCATGACTGGCCATGGTGGGCTTCCTTTAAATAAAATTTAGGGGTTTTAGGGTTGTTTTAAATTGCTTCAAAAACTGCCAATTTTACCAGCACTTACCGAGTGAAATTTTATGGTAGACTATTATAAGAGTCAAGGCCTGATTCCTTCTTCTAGGATGAGGACCGAGCAAAGGATGGACTAGTGAATAATAAAATTAAGCCTGTAAAGAATAAGAAAAACCAAATTGATATTCATGCAACCGTATCACAAAAAAAAGGTATGGGCGGAATCTTTGAAACCTTTGTAAGGACCTTTAAAAATATTGGCTTTGTTGTGGTTTTTGCTCCGATTGCCTTTGTAGGACTTATTTGTATGGGGTTGGCCATGGGCCCGGCCATGGCCATTTATCATATTCTGACTGATTGGATAACGATGCAAAATTGGCCAATTTTAGGCCACTACACCGCACTTGGTTTGACGCTGGCCTTGAGTTATTTCTCCTATGGAATTTCGCTCATTTTTATTGCGCCTTTATTTAACAAATTAATGCCCTTTAAATTGCGGGCATGGAAGGGAAATTGGTATTCACTTCAAACCATTCCCTGGTTTTATCACAATGCCCTTACTTATATTGTTCGTTTCACCTTCCTCGACCTTGTAACGCCATCTCCGCTTAACATTTTATTTTACCGCATGATGGGAATGAAAATTGGCAAAGGTGTCATGATCAATACCACCTACATCTCCGATCCTTGTCTCATTACTCTCGAAGATTATGTAACGATCGGTGGTAGTGCTACACTTTTTGCTCATTATGGGCAAAAGGGTATTTTAATTCTCGCACCAGTTGTTATCAAAACAGGTGCGACCATTGGCCTTAAGGCATCCATTATGGGAGATGTGGTGATTGGAGCAAAGGTGGTCGTTCCTCCTCACGCAGTAATTTTACCTAAATCTCGCATACCAGACGGTGCGCGCTTTAAAAGTCATGAAAACCAGTATGTGGTGCCTGATCGAAAAAATTTCGAGAGTGAATCTACAGAAAATCATGAATCGAATAATAAAAAAGTCAGTTAAACCCTTGAAGGGCCAGCGATTTTCTTCCCTTGCTCGATGGGCACTTTAAAATATCAACTATTTCCCTCAATTTTTTTTATCAATTTCCCGATAAACAGAGGAATGGCCTTGGGCCAAATCGATGTTATTCAATAGGTGTCATGACTTATGGGATTTGATTACGACAAAATGAAACAAAAGCAAGCGGGTGGAGAAGAGTCCGGTAGTATGTGGACTTCTTACTCTGACTTGTTCATGGTTTTATGCGTGGTGTTTCTTCTTCTCTATGTTGTGGCCAGTTTGCGTTCAGGCACTGCAGGCATTCAACGCCAAATTGAATTGAAAAAAATGACGGCTGAAGCGGCCGATTTAAAACAACAAATCCAAGTCTATAACACGCTCAAGAAGGAATATCTTGAAAAGGAAGCCTCAAAGGATGAAGAGGATACCTATAATGAATTAATGGACAAGCTGAACCTTCTCCAAGACGAGCAAAGAAAAGAAGCTTCAGATCTTCGTCGCCAGGCCAAAGAAAATGAGAAGAAGGAATTGGCGCTTAATAAGTACCAACAAATGATTCGCAATATTATCAACGCCAATATGTTGTCCAAGGCAAAAATTAAAAAACGTGATGAATTGATTAAGGAAAATGAACAAATAATTAAAGTGAAAGAAGAAGAAATTAAAGACAACTTAACCACCATTGCAGATCAAGATGAACAAATTGAAACCCAGGAACGCACCATTGAAGAAAAGCAAAAGGATTTGGCGAAAAAGCAGCAAATGTTAGAAGAGAATCAAGAGCAAATTGCTGATTTGGAAACGGAAATGGCTGCTAAAAAGAAAGTCATTTTAGAAAATCAAAAAAGAATTTCTAGTTTAAATAGCAATTTAGATAATAAAATTTCAGAGTTAACCAAGGCACAAAAATTACACAAAACGAGCAAGGAAAAGTTGCAAAAAGATATTGAGAAGATTCGTGAAGCCACTGAGCAGAAAATTTCAGACCTCAAAAGTCAGAATCAAAATGCTAACGCCCAATTGGCCCAAGCCTCTAGCGAACTTAAAGAGGCCAGCAAGCTCATTGAACAACAAGAACGTGAAAAAGCAAAATTGGATCAAGAATTGGCACAAGTTGGCCAGGAGCTTGAGCAGACTAGGGATCAATACCAAGAACAAATGGAACAATTGCGCGCGCAACATGAGCGCAAAGTTGCGGCCGAGCGGGCCGCTTTTGATCAGGAAGTTAAAAAACAAAAACTTACTGGGGAATTGTTAAAGAAGCGTATGGCCCAATTTAACAAAGAGGCCCAGGCAAAAGAATCTGCTATGAACAGGCAAATGGCGGATTTGGCCGGTAAATTCCAAGAAACCAGTAAGGCCCTCAACCAAGCGGAGACTGAGAAGGGACGTGCTTTGGCATCTGTACAAGAATTATCTAACAAGAATAAGCAAATTGAGGAAGATTTGGAAAGATTGCGTCGAATTGAAGCGGCCAAGCGTGCTGTGGCCGAAAATATTAGAAACAATTTGGCCAAGGCAGGAATTAAAGGTGGCGTCGATGGAAAATCGGGAGACGTGACCATTAGTTTTGAGCGTGAATTTTTTGAATCTGGTAAGGCCGATCTAAAAGAGGCCATGAAAGAGACATTAAATAAATTTATGCCGAAATATTCAGAAGGGTTGTTCCAAGATCCAGAAACGGCCAAAAAGATTAGCTCCATTGAAATTATTGGATTTTCGTCGCCGACTTATAAAGGCAAATTTGTCGATCCCAACAGTAATAGTGCAGAAGATCGCAAGGCCATGGAATACAATTTGGACCTTTCAATTAAAAGAGCGAAGTCAATTTTTAGTTATGTGAGCGATCAGGCAAAACTTAGATATAAACATCAAGATCGCTTGCGTCCGTTAGTAAAAGTAACAGGGCGAGGATTCTTTGAGAATGGCAAGATCCCTCCTGATGTGAAGCCTGGAATGAAGGAAAAAGAATTCTGTAAGAAATTTGATTGTAACCAAGCACAAAAAGTTATTATTAAATTTAATATAGAGGAATAAAAACTCGGTGGTGTAATATGATTGATAAATTAATTCAAGGTACGGTCAATTGGCTTGTCGTCTGGTCGACAGACTGGTTAATGCCTCTTACTGTCGCCGTTTTCTTTGCTGGCATATTTCTTCGCGGCTTAGTTTATTACACCATTAAACGGGAACAGTGGTTCTTTAAAGAATTTCAACGAAGAATAATGAAGGTTATGGATGAAGCGAAACCAGATGAGCAATTTTCTTTTTATCCTTTAGTAAAGAAAATGCTTGAACGGACATTTTATGAGAGCTTCATTGTTCGGGCCATTATGAAACGCCGCAACCCTGATTTTGTGATGGCCCTTTCTGATCGGGTCTTCTTAATCCAGCAGGGTTCTGCGGTACTAGTTAAAGATATTTTGAAACAGCTCAAATATTTAAGGCGATCAGAGCAGCGGCCAAAATTTTTGGACATGTCCAAAACTGTTTTCCAGAACAATCCTTGTTTTAATAAATTATTTGGAATTGTTCCCATGGATGCAGTCAATAATATGCTGAACATCCTCCCTGGATTGTTTATCGTGGGCGGTATCTTTGGTACCTTTCTAGGTATTATGGAAGGCCTACCAAAATTGTCACAGATGGATCTACAAGATCCAGATGGTGCGAAGCTCATCATGGATACTTTCTTAATTAAAATTTCATTTTCGATGTCGACTTCCATTGTCGGTATTCTTGTGTCTGTAGGCATGACTTTGGCCAATACTTTAATGAGTGCTGAAAAGATATTTATCGATATTGTCGAAAGCTGTGAAAATACATTGGACCAAATTTGGGACAGGAGTAGCGACAATGAATTACCTGTTGGTTTGGTAGAATTTGATGCAAATAAAGATCCTCTCGACGCCTTGGCCTCTGAATCTTTGCAAGAAGAGCTTAAAAAAATAGCTAAAAAGGTTAAGGCCGAGCCGACTAGGCCATGGAATTCACCTTCTCTGCGTGATAAATTAAAGATAGTGAAACCAGGGGAAGGCAATTCAGCTGGTGAAGCGAATGCCCCAGCAGCAGCGAATAATGTAGAAGCGAGCGCGCCAGATAAGGCACCTGAGCCAAATGATCAGAAAACGGATAAGGCCGCTTAATTCTTCAAATTTCCTAATTTCTATCCGATAAGACCAAGGATATGGGCCAGTTTAATGGGCCCATTATTTGGCCAATAGAGGATAGTTCATGGGAGCAGCTCCCAAAATTCTTGTCACAGTCCATGGAGAAAATGGGCCAGAAACTTTTAGCAATGAAAGTGAAAGTGTGCTTATTGGTCGTTCTAAAAAAGCGCAAGTTAAAATCAGCATGGAAGGAATCTCGCGAGAACACTTAACTCTCATCGCGAAAAATGGCGAACTTTTTGTGCAAGATATGGGCTCTGCTAACGGCACCTTGCTCAATGGAAAAAAGCTTCCCGCCAGCACTCCTCAAAAATTTAAACCAAGCGATAAGATTGAAATTCGCGGGCTGCCCATGCATATAACGGCAAAGCTGCAAGAAAAACATCAAGAAGAAATATCAAAAGTAGACATTGATCGATCGCGACTGCTTGAATTGGCCATTGATGAGGATAAGGCAGAAGATTCAATTGATCTAGACCAAGAAATACTTCTTCAAGCTCCGGTTGTGTCAAGAAAAAGCAATGAGAGAGAGGTAAATAATAACGTTTCAAATTTGGTGGAGTCAGAGAAATTAATAGAACAAAGAATCCGAAAAAAGTTTGAACAAAAATGGCAAGAGGCAAAAGACCAAATAAAGTCCAAAGCGAAGGCCGAAATTGGGCAAAAACTAGAACAAGAATTCCAAGAGAAATGGCAGCAAGAAACAAATTCTTTAACGCAGCAATATGAAATTAAATTTCACAATGAACTTTCTCAAGCGATCGATGATAAACGAAGAGAAATTGAAGAACAGCTCAAGCGTGATTATGAAAATAAGTGGGATAGTGACTATCAGCAAAAGCTCAATGAAGAGGTCCATTCTAAATTAGATGTTGAAGTCAATCGCCAGTTGGAAAAAATGATCCCCATGGTTGAAAGGGATCTCAAGCATAAATTAGAAGAACAATTTAAACAAGAAACTAGAGCATGGCAGGAAGAAAAGGAGCGTGAAATAACGCGACAAATTCGACTGCAATTAGATAAGGATTATGGCCAGCGAGAAATTGAAATGTTCTCGCAAGTAGAAGAAAAAATTAAACAGCGTTTGTTGGTGGAAAGACAAAAAATGGTGCAGGAATTCCAACAACAAATACAAGTAAAGCGACAAGAAGTTGAATTAGAAATCAATAAACTATTACACAACAGCAAGCTCAATGCTGAAAAACACGAAACGGCAGTACGTGAAAAAATGCGACTTGAAGAAATGAATTTCCATGAGATGGCCAAAATTAAAAAAGAGGCCATATTTAATGAAGAATTACGATTCAAGGAACATTTACAAAAACAATATGATTCAATTAAAGAGAAGGCGAAACAAGAATACGATAGCATTGTTGGCAACGCGAGGTTAGAGGCCGAGAATTTAATGTCCTTGGCAAAAAATGAATGGCAGGAACTCAAGGGGCAAATAAAGTTAGAAGAAAAGAACTGGCAAGGAGAATACGAGAAAAAAGTAAAGTGGTCTGATGAACAAGGCCAGGTTCTACTCGAGCAAGCAAAAAATGAGGCCAAGAAAATTTACGAAGAGGCCAGCTCCTTTGAAACCAAGGCAAAATCAGAAGCTGAAAGGATTTTGAAAAATGCTTACGCAACGGCCGTGGCCATGGCGACCGGAGTGAAATATGGGGACTCACAAGTCGATACCGGTCAACTCCAGGCGCCTTCGTCTATTAATTTAAAAAGGGCCTTCCCAGAATTAAACCTACCGGAATTTGAAGCAATAGAAAAACTTCATGAGACAGGTTTAGATTATTTAGTAAAGCAAAAGCAAAGTACAGTTGCGGATTTTGAAGAAATAAGTAAGAAAAAACAATTGGCCATGCAATTAGAAGAAAAAGCGCTACGGGACGGACTCTATCAGCGTATTATGCTTGAGGCCAATGAACAAGCTCTGCATATTAAAGAGCAGGCCGAAAAATCGGCAGCAGGTATATTAGCGGAAGCGTATACACTTTCTAAGAGGCTAACTGCAGAGACTCAAAGTCATTACCAAAAAGAGAAGACGCAGTATGAGTTTGAACTCAAAGGATTAGAGGAAAAGAAGGAACTCGCACAAGATGATTTGCACAAAATACACAATCGAATCAGAGAAGCTGAACAAAAAATGGCCACGCTTGATATTGATAGCGCTCATCTAGAGAAACGAAAAACAAAAATAGATGCAGAGTTATTAAATCTTCAAAATAATCTGCAAGATTTTGAAAGTAAAACGGCAGAACGCAAAACCTCTGCGGAAATGGAATGGCAATCGCTCAATCAAAAAGTTAACAAGATTAAAGAAGAAAAGGTGGCCCTTGAAAGTGCGTTTCTCGTTGGGCAGAAGCAATCTAATGATATGTTGTCGCAATTGCGTGATCAAATAAGTGCCCATAAAAATCAACAATTGATGATGGAGAGTCAGTTAGATTCACTTTCTAATGAAGCAAAACGGCGAGAGGAAAATTCGAATAGCTTACAAAATGAAATAGAACTTTATAAAGATAAAAAGCGTCAGTGTGAATTAGACATAGAGCGTTTTGCCCAGAAAATTTCTGATTGTGAATCGCAATTGCAAAATTTGGAGAGTCGAGAAAAGGAATTAGAGCGATCGATTCTCCGTCTTGAACGCGATCGTGATAATTTGGTAAACAATATTGAAGATGAAAGAGCACGCCTGTTGGGGCAGACTCAAGTCAATTATGATGAGTCAGAAAGAGTAAAAAATGAGGCCCTACAATATTCCGAGCAAACGAGGGCCGAGGTTCTGGCCGAAATTTCTAGGCAGAAACAAGATAGCAGTGAGGAAATCAGTAGGGATAAGCAGAACTGGCAAAATGAAAAGCTTTCTGAGCAACAGCAATTTAGGGCCGTGGTTGAACAAGAAAAGATATCAATTTTAGGCGAGGCCAGGAATCATGCAGAAAAGGAAAAAGACAAATTAATTTCTGAAGGTAAAAGCGCTAAAGAATCCATGCTGGGCAAAGTGCGCGAAATGCAGGCCAAGATAGAAGCAAAAAATAAGGAATTAGATCAAAAAGAAGCGGAAGTAATAAAATTTGAAAGTGAAACGATGGAGCGGGCGAAGAAAGAGGCCGATAAAATAATGGATGGTGCCTTGCTAGAGTCTGTTAAGGCGAGAGAACAATTTATTACCAAGTATGAACTTGAAAAGCAAAACCTTCTGGAAGAATTGGCCAAGCAAAAGATGGAAGCCGAGCAACAGGCATCTTACTTAATACAGCAGGCCAGGCGCGAGCGTGAATTGGCCATGGGTGAGGCAAAGAAAGAGGCCCAAGTATATCTTGAAAAAGTTAAATTAGAAGTTCAAACACGACAGGCCAAAATTGATGAGGAAATCCAAAAATACAAAGTTGGACAGGAGCGTGAACTCGCTCAAGTGAAGATAAAAGAACTCGCTACGTTAAAAGAGAAAGAAACTGAGTTCCAACGACGTTGGGATTTAATACGGGAAGAAGCCGTTAATTTGTTGGCCGGCGATTTGAAGGCCAAATTAGGTATAAGCTGGCAAGAAAAAGTCGGCGCAGGCATGGCGAAACTGGCGCCTAATTTAGTGGCGCAGATCGAGGAAATCAAAGACAACTTTATGGCCAACCTTCTTCCCAGTGTTAAAAACTCCCTTTATCCACCGGATGAATATGGCAGTAAGAGTAAGGTGGTGCTCGTAGGCGAAGGGAAAGTGGCAAATTCAGTTAAAAAGTTTTGGATAAAAATTGCGATTGGTGTAAGTGTTCCTTTGCTTCTCCTTATAATAAATCTTATTTCCCCTGGAATTTATGGCCGCCTCTACGATAGTACCTTCGGAGCGCTAACTCCTGGTGAAAAACTTGGTGACAAGGTGGCGCGGGAAAATTTGGAAAAAATGCGCAATCGGCCCAAATACAATCCTGAACCTAAGGATGGATTCCAGGAAACTTATTGGGAGAATATTGTATTTACCAAAAGTTATCGGGATGTGGTGGTTAATCAAAACTTTATCGATGCCTGGACAAAGGACTGTAATCGCTATTTAGTACACGATTTAAGGATGGGCGATGAGGCCATCATTAATCTTATAAGCCATGAAAATAACATGCATCAATTGTTGGTTGACCAATTTAAGAAAATCAACCCCGACTTTGTTACCGAAGGTCATGCTCGACTACAGGAAATTGAGGCCGATTTTGCTCCTAAAATTAAGGAACTTTTCCCCGATAATGAAAAATATCAACAATTTTGGTCTTTTAAGCGCAATTACTTTTTAAACGGCCATGACCAATATTTACCCAAAAATTAGGTAAATAACCCCTCTAAACCTGTAAAAAATATAGGTCTCCATCAGTTATTTTGTCCACAGTGCTATACTTCCCGCCGAGGTTTTAGGAGTAAATATATGAAGACATTTCGGTTAGGAAAGTATCTTTTCCTTGTGCTCTCTTTGATAATTTCATCTTTTATTTTGCCACTAGAAAAGTCTATGGCAGATGATAAAAACACCACAGTCGTTACTGTGCTCCAATATCCAGGTTATGAAGACTATTTGGAAAGTGCCTTGGTGTACCGGCAAGAGGCCTTAAAGCTTGGACTACTTGTTACACAATTAATTCGCGGCAATGAGCCTCTTACCGCTGAGCAGATGACAGAAATTTATGAAATGAATGTTGCTCGGCAAATGATTTTTGAGGAATTGAAACGTACGGGTGATCGATTTTACCAACAATTCAGAAAGGCAGAAGGAGCAAAGAAAACTGAAGCCGCTCTTGAGGCCTTTAACTATTACCTCCTTTTAGATGATAATTATTTATTAGCTGATATTCTTTTTCAAAAGGCCAAAAATTTGCGCCGTCTTATGAATGAAGATAATGCAACTTTTAATCTTGAAGGCAATGGTCTACAAAATGAAGTTGAGCACTATTATTCGTTCAAAATGATGTCTCGCAAGGCCAAGTTGAATAACTATTTGAATGATAACCTTGATGGCTTTTCACCTCATAAAAAAGGGAAGTCATTACCAAGCGGTACAGATTCTCGTCTCGTATCTGTTATAAAAAGTAGCTATAACTATCAGTATAAATATAGCAAAACTTATGGCGAACGCTTTAAATTAAACATGCGACATATTGGTGAGAAGTTTTTTACCGGTCAGCATGGTACCGTCGATTTTTTTAGAAAGGCCGTCGATACCTTTCTCTTTGGTGTGAGCTATGCCTTCGGTCAAACAATTGGCCAAATTCAGTGGAAGAAAGGCTCACTTTATAATAAACCAGAAATTGAGAAGAAAATCCTTTCTGGTATGAAGCCTATGGATGTTCTGTTTGATAAAACTAGAAATAAGGTTAGTGGAAAGATTATTCCAGGTTTTTGGAATCACAATGGGATATATCTTGGAAATGAAGAAGATTTTAAACGCCTTGGAATTTGGGAACATCCTATCGTCGTTCCTCACCAAGAAAAAATTAAACAAGGTCGTCTAATTATAGAAGCTCTCAAAGACGGTGTGGTCATGAATACATTGGCGCACTTTCTTAATGTTGATGATATCGCTGTGTCTAGAAAAGAAAATTTGACAGATGAGGAAGTGAAAAGCAAATTGTTAATCGTTATGTCGCAATTAGGTAAGTCCTATGACTACAATTTTAATACCAATAGTACCCAAAGTATTATCTGTTCTGAACTAGTTCTTATTGCTTTCCCTGATATTAAATTTCGTCAGACTAAGCTTCTGGGTAAGTGGAGTAATACACCAACGGATGTGGCCTATATGACCTTGCCAGGTGGTGATTTGAAAATGCTTTCACTTTGGTATGATGGCCAAGAGGCGACTTCGCATCTTGAGTGGCATATGAACAACCTCATTCGTTATAAAAGAACGGACCTTAATCCAAAAGATAGACCATTTTTACCAAATCTTGATCTAGCGCATTTTTTTAATTAAAAGTTTTAATACGAGATGAAGCAAGAAGGCCAAGGCAATACTTTGAATGATTGGCCCTTTCCATATAATATTGGGATCACTGTCAAAGACTAGTGGCCCAATGATCGCCGATAGTCCTATTCCAAAAAATAAACCAAATATGATGGCCATTAATAACAAAGGCGCCATTTCCAAATAGGCACTCCTTTGCATTAATTTGGAACCCGCACCAAGATGGGAAAACAATTCTAACTCTTGATGTTTAGTTTTAATTCTTTGCCAAGTAATGACAGTGACCAACAACAGACCTAAGCCTAAAATATAGTAGGACATCATCGTCATCACTTGGGCCACATCATCTACGATGGCCAAAATTCGCCTGGAAACTAAGTCTACATCAATGGCAGAAATGTTGGGAAAGCTGGTGACAAGATTGTCCAAGAAGGGTGGCCTTAAATTTTCTGGGTAGGGACCCATGGCGGCCAAAAATGTTTTTGGAGCATCTTCAAGGTATCCCTGGTTGAGGAGAAAGAAAAAGTTTGGCAGAAAACTAGACCATTTAACCTTTCTGAAGTTTTTAACTTTGGCCAACAGAGGGACACCAAATATGTCGAACTCAACAATATCTCCAATTTCAAGTTGAAGCGCCTTGGCGTGGCGAATTTCAACTGAAAGTTGGGCCATCTTATTGTCGGCACCGGCCTGGTTTTGATCAAATTCTTCACCCTCTACTATTTGCTCCGTTTTATTAAGCTTATCTCGAAAGGTTAAATTTGCGCCGCGATTTCTAACTCGAATATTTTCTTCCTCTTCTCTGGTTTTGGCACTATCGGCCAGTTTTATGAATGGTTGGCCATTTATTTTAGTAATTTTTGCTCGCACCATGGGGTCGATGGAAAGCAAGCTCGCCTTTTGGTCTGCAATAAATTTTTGAAAATCAAGATATTGATCATCTTGAATATCAAAAAGGAAAAAGCTGGGAATTTCACCTTGGGAATTTTTTTGGCCAATTTCATCAATGACTGAATTTTTTAGAGAGGGAATCGCGATAAATAGAGAAGAGGTAAGCAGAATGGATGCAAACAATAAAAAGTTACTTCGTTTATAAAATTTAATTCCAGAGATGGCCAGCCGCCAAGCGAGGTTGGAGGGAACCCAGGATTTTGAGAAAATATCGAGATTTTTAAGGGGATAGAGAAGAAGAGAATAGAGGGCAACTGCTAACAAAAAAATTGTGAATATAAGAATGAAAAAGACACCGGTTGTTTTAAAAGAGTGACTCAAACCGAAAGCGGTTAAGAACAATAAGGCCAAGGCAGGAAGCATAGTTAAAATTAATCGATCAATTTGGAGTACGCTCTGCTCGTTGGTCTCTTGAAATAATTGGTTTGGTCCAACTCGAGACAAAAGTTGCTTTAATGCAGGCATAAAAACCAAGGGGGTTAATGGGCCTAATAATAAAGGCCAGGATAAGGCCGAGGTAATTTGGGTTTTAGTTAAATTTTGCCAAGAAAATTGTGCTAGTGCAGTTTTGATCATGGGAATTTTCTGCGCCAAGAGGGCGAAGGTCACCCAATTTCCGAGGAAGGTCATCATAAATGCGATGAAGCTAGCCGCCATCCCCATGAACATAAATTGCCAGGCCATAATGGAAAAAACTTGGAGTGGTGTCAGCCCAATCATTTGGTAGACGGCAATAACTTCTTGTTGTTTCCCGAGATAAGAGGAATAAAGGTAGAGGGAAGTAACTATACCTAAAATAAGTGCAGTCAGAGAAATGAGACCCAAGTAATCGGTGGTGATGTGGATCAGACGCTTTAATCTTGTGCTTGTATTCTCAGGCGTTGTGACTTTGATCTCAGGCGAGGTCAGCGTTTTTTGTAATTCTGTAAAAGATTTTTTGATCAGTGTTGATTCAGGATTGGAAAAGGTCCAATGGCGTGAGTATTGGATTGTCGCTCCAAAACCCAATAATTTTGTATTATTCAGATCACTGCGATTTAGATAAATCCTTGGTGCTACACTTGTAAATTGAACTGATTGAGTAGAGTCCCTTACGAGAAAATTTTCGACAACAAATTCATTGCCACCTAAGGTGACCTTATCACCTATATCAATTCTCATTAATGCCTTTAAATCTATTTGCGCCCAAATTTTCCCAGGAGAGGGTGCCAATGGAAATTTGCCCACCTGATTTTTTGAAATCTGTCGGTTGGTGTCATTAAAGCTAAAATCGCCATAACTAGGGTAGAGGCCATCGATGGCCTTGAGTTCAATCAGGCGACCAAAACCACTTGCTTGCCCTGTCTTGGCCGCCATGGAATAGATTCCGATGACCTCGGAAGAAGACTGAATTTTTAAACCTTGTTGGGTAAAAACTTTTTCTGCCGAAGCAATTTCACTTTGGTCGAGAATTCTTCGGCCTCCGATCTCAATATCTGAACCCAACAATCCTTTTGCTTCAGAGGAAATTATTTGATCAAATATAAGTCTGGCCGATTCAACCCAGGTTGGGCCAAATAGCCCAAAGGCCAAGGCCACTATAAAACCACAGGTAAACGCCTTCTCTTTGGCGACCTGTTTTTTTAATAATTGGAAAAGAAAGCCTTGTGGGAACATGCCTTTATCGTTCCTTTTTTATGCTCATTGGCCAAGCAGTCCGTGTTGAAGTGTAAGGGTTTTTTGGCAACGTTTGGCGAGTTCTGGGCCATGTGTAACTAAAATCATTGCCATTTTGAGTTCCTCGACTAAACGGAAAACAAGATCCATGACTTTTTCACCGGTATCAAGATCGAGGCTTCCGGTTGGCTCATCTAAGAGAAGTAGGGATGGCCCATGCACGAGCGCTCTCGCAATCGCGACTCTTTGTTTTTCGCCGCCACTCAGTGTGGCAGGATAGGCGGTAAAACGATCTTCCAGACCAACTTTGGTCAACATTAATTTTGCCTGTTCATAAGAGTTATCTTGCCCATTAATTTCTCTTGGGAGAGCGACATTTTCAATGGCGGTAAGGTGTGGGATAAGATGAAACTGTTGATAAACTATTCCCAAGTACCGGGCGCGAATTTTTGCTAATGATTCTAGTGATTCTTTACTAAAGTCGGTCCCGCGAAAGACAATTGTTCCCTCTGTTGGGAAATCGAGACCCGCAATGAGGGATAGAAGGGTACTCTTGCCTGAACCCGATCTTCCTACAAGTGCAACTTTTTCTCCTTCGTTCACGGTGAATTGAACGCCCTTTAAAATGGATAAAGGGCCATTGGGAGTCGAAAATTTTTTTTTGATATTATTAATTTGCAGCAACATGAGAAACCCTATTGGATAATAATTTTTTGCTGTTTGAAAAATTGATAAACATTTTCGGCCATTTTTTTATGCCCCTTTTCATTGGGGTGAATGCCATCCGGTTGGTTGTATTCTTTATTAGCAGCTATGCCCTCAAGCAGGAAGGGAAAAAAGGGGACACTTTGCTCTTTTGCCAATTCTTTAAAAATGGCGGCAAATCTCTCCGTGTGGCCGGGCCCATAATTGGGTGGCATTTTCATTCCAAATAGGATGGTTTTTAAATTTCTCTTTTTGCTCTCTTTAATTAATTCTTCCAGATTTTTTTTGGTGATATCAGGCTTCATACCCCGCAGTCCATCGTTGGCGCCTAAAGCAATAATAACGTAATCAACTTTTACCTTAGTGTACCAGTTGAGCCGCGCCATTCCACTTTTTGAGGTACTACCGCTTTCACTACCATTGAGAATTTTAACATCAGTTTTATTATTACTTTTAATGAGATGGGCCAAGACTTCAGGGTAGGTTTGTTCTGGTGCAACACCATGGCCTTCGGTTAGGGAGTCACCCAAAAATAATAGGGTGGGAATTTGGCCAGTTTGGGCGTTGGCCATTGGATAGTAGATAAAGAAAGATAGGGTCAATATCAGAACTAGAAGGCTTGACGGCTGTTTTAAAAAAAATTCTGGAGTTGGAATTGGCCTATAGTTTGACATGGTGTGAAACCTAAAATGGAGTTTGGAAAATTGTACTCCTGCCTTCATTGGAATACCAGTTTCCAGCGAGGATTTTACCTTGGCATCCTAAACAGGAGTGAAATGCTCGGGATGGCAAAGAAACTTTTGTTTGACTCAATTCACCATTATAATAATGTTCATGAAGAAAACATTTCTCATCATCACCTTTTTGGCCTCTGCGATCGTTCTTTCCTTTGGTATTGCACGTTGGTTAACCCAAGGCCCTCAAGATTCGGAGGGTCAAAGCTTTGGGCAAACGGTGCGCAATTTATTGAACATTAAAACAGAGGGAAAAAAATTAGAAAAAAATACTGGCACCACATTCGATGAGGTCGTGATTAAAAATATTGTGGTGAATGAGAAGGCGTTAAAAGCGACTCTACCACTTCATGGTAATAACGGCCATCTCATGCTGGACACATTGGAAAATTCAAAAGAAGGGTTTTTGATATCTGTTCAAGAAGTGGTTATCGGTGGTCTAGAAAAGGAAGAAATTTATGTTGGCCTCGGAGATGTAATTATTCCTACTCCACCTGGTCGTCGCTACGTGAAGGGCAGGAGGCCACCGATGGGGCGGCCAGACTTATGGCCCGAAGGGCGGATTCCCTATATGGTGGATGCCAATTTAAAGGTGAAATCTCAACTCTATGAAGTTCTTAAAAATTTAAATGAGCAAACGGGAATTCGCTTTGTACCGAAGAGAGATGAAAAAGATTATGTTGTTATTCGGGCGCATGAAAAATATTGCTTATCGAATGTTGGAAAAATTGGAGGCGAGCAGACAATATGGCTGGCGCCTAACTGCGAAAAGGGCGCTATCTTGCATGAGGTGTTGCACACTTTAGGTTTATTTCATGAACAATCAAGGCCGGACCGCGACGACTATATCATGATTTTTTGGGAAAATATTAAAGTAGATTTTTGGGAGCAATTTAAGAAAATACCTAGTGAATACCATCACCAAGGTCCTGATCGTGAATTTGATTTTCATTCAATCATGCTTTATCCCCCTGGAGCCTTTGCCATTAATCCTGAATTTGCCACGATTGCAAAAGTTAATGGCGACTTATACGAACCAGAGACTGACCGATTGTCCCAGGGTGATATCGATAAATTGCAGGCCATGTACAATTTAAGTGGCCCGTCGGATGAGAATCATTAATGGCCAAAATTTCAAACTTTACTATTAAATCGGGTGCGCAAAATCTTTTATTAAGTTTGTTACTCACTTTAAGTTTGAATAGTTGCGCTAATCAAAAAAAAATAAATCGCCAGGAACTTCAAAGGGGCAATCTTCGTTCTTTGTTAAAATCTTTTTCATGGAAAGATTTTTTGCAAAATGAATTTTCTTCTCACGAAGACAAAAACCAAAGTAAAACAGGGCAGAAAATTTCTGTTGGGAAAATTTGGTTGCCAAATTCTCTCCAAATTAAAGGTATTACTTTTGGCGAATTAGAGTCTAAAAGGTTGGTTCTTGAATCTCTTTTTGATTTACAGTATCCCCACCAATATTTGGATGGGCCTAAGGAATTTTTAAATACACTTAGGGCCCAGATGATTAAAAATCTATGGGATGAAGTAAAAGAAAGAAAAGATTGGATGGCCATGCTAACAGTCCTATCAAACCTTCGACTTTTTCAAGCTCGAATGGTTCGTCCGTTAGTCTATGAATTTGTAAAGAATGATAAGAAATTCAATGTGCGCTGGAATACATTGGAGAAAAAGGTTGCGCCCTTTCTAACCGGATTAAAAAAAAGCAAGACTTTGCCAGGGTTTTTTAATTTGACGGGGGAAGCTCAATCAATATTTCTTTATCATATAAGTCAGTCCCAAATCAGCTTTTTTTCCCAAATGATTTATACCATGAAGGCCAAAATAAATTACCAAATATTTAACCAAACATTTGGACCTATTGTAGAAGGTTGGCCTCTCAATCAAATTCCAGGACTTGGCCAAACAAATACATTTTTATCAAATATAGAAATTCCAAATTGGGATTTCGAAGAAGGCTATTTCGAGGAGAGTTTTAGCGGAAAGGAATCTAATCAACAGGATGTCGATGAAGAGACTTCTGAATTTCAATTGGCCAATCAAAAGAAGAAAAAGGTTATTAACACAAATAAAAAATTTAAGGAAAGGGCCAAGGAGTTATCTCTATTGAAATCCTATGCAAAGCGACCTGCCTTCCTTCGCGGTAAATGCCATTTGGTTTTTAATCCTGAAGCAAATCAACTTGAAGGTGATATCGATGTGGCCATTGTGGGTGGCGGCTCCACTGGGAGCTATTTAGCTAGTTTGTTGTGGCGAGCGGGTTATAAAGTGGTCGTTTTAGAAAAGGGCCCCTATTCTCTTGATTTATCTGGTCAGTTGGAAAATGAAGAAATTAATGAAGAAATAAAAAAAATCTATGGCGCTAATGCAGGTCCTTATAAATTACAAAATAGATTTATGAATGGGCCATTTATGGATGCTCAGAAGTATTTTATCAATGGCCAAATTTTGCAACTTAAACCAAAACTAGTCGGGGGAGGGGATACTCTTGGAAATCAATTCAACATTCCCCTGCAATCTCCCATGATTCGCCAGTATCTCAACAATTATATTGGCGCGGGTAGGTTTCCGCGCAGTTTTTATAATTTAGAAAAATATGCAGAGTTGGCGACAGAGGTCGGAACACTCATTCATACCAGAAGTTTTTTTGAAGATGATATAAATGAACGAGAGAAGGCCCTGGCCGAAAAGGCCCATGGGAATGGTCTTTATGTTCTTTCAATGCAAACGGGATTATATCCGGTCAATGAAGGTACTGAACTATTTAAGCAGGGCCACAGTTCTCATGATGCATATTTAAAATTTGGTATTCGTGACAGCAATAATCCACTTTGTGTCCTACCTCGTATAGAAGTTGACAAGCTTGTTATGCAGGATTTTGGCGGTAAAAAGCGCGTGCAAGCAATTCAGGCCAAGGCGTTAAAAAGGCCTTTAAATGACTACCTTGAAATATTTCCACCTGTAAGATTGGTCATTCCTGACTTCACTCGTTTTGAACTTCGTCCTAAAATTACCATACTGAGTGCGGGGCCATTTGCAGATATCAATATTTTAAAAAAATCTCGCTACCACTCCAAAGAGTTAGGCCAAGGTTTAACCCTAAATTTGGGTCAGCTAGTTCTTGGAGTTTATAATCGCGCCCCTAAACCTGCTCATCAACCATTGACGAGGGCCGTGCTTGGGCCAGCGCAAACTGGAATTGAAGATCACGGGAACCCACTGATAGGTCGGACCCATATGATAATAGAATGGCCGTTGGCCCCTTCCCAATTGGCCCAATTAGCACCGCAGGATTTAGAATTGGCCTATGGCCTTTTTTTGGCACCCGAACAAGTGCGGGTATTTCATGTATCTCTCCTCGATGAAATTATGTCAGAGAATTTTGCCTCAATTGGTGAAGTTGGCCATGAACATATTTGGAGTTCTAGTTTAATTGAGAAAAATTGGGATCGTTTAAAAAGGGGACTGCGGGATGCTGCTCAACTGCATTTTTCACTTGGCGCAGACGCTGTTTATTTACCCACCATGGCCAATCGTTTTAAGAAAAGTTCCAAAGATAGTAGTTTAAGGGCCACAAATTTATTGGCAAAAAATATGGATGAATTTAATCAGTATATAGAAAAATTGAAGCCGATGCCGTATCGGTTTCCCCTTATTTCTTTGGCCGCTTCTGGTGGTTTGCTCCGCAGTGAAAAGAATGATGACTCTTCCTTGCTCCTTCCAGATTACAGTCTTAGCGGAGTCGCCAATCTTTATGTCATGGATAGTTCAGTACTGCCACCGGGAATCGGACCCTACCATTCAACGATTTTGAAGGCCCTCGGATTATTTTTTGTTAACCAACTGGGGAACAGGTAATTTGCCAATCTCGAAGGGATCAGCTTAAACTTATAGCGATATAAAACTTTTAGTATTTGTCCCTAATTCTCACGAGGAGGATACATGAGAGGATACATGACTTGTATTTTAAAAAAGGTTCTTTTTTTCGCGTTATTCCTAGTTTTTAATCTCCAAACATTTGCCGCAGAATCGGACGTAAAAGAGATTTCCTATTATGGAGGTCGTTCGGGGCAACAATATCAACTGGGGTTAAACACCGAAGTCTACAGAACCGAATACCGACAGGTTCAAGTTCCTTATACGGAGAGAGTCTGTACTCGCGAAACTCGCTATCGCCAAGAGTGCCAGACGGTTCCAGGACAAAGAATTTGTCGCACAGAATATCGTCAATACTGCGAAAATCGTCGCATTTGTCAGCGCGGACCTAATGGACCTATTTGCACCATTCAACAAGTTTGTCAGAATATTCCTGTCCAAGTTTGTCAGGACACACCTCCTCAAACTGTTTGTAGACAAATTCCCTATGAAGAAGTGGTTTGTCGCGACGTCACCCGCTATCGCACTGAAACCAGGGCCTATACTGTGCTTGATAAGCGAGTTGAGGCCCAAGTTCAACTTCACCTCTCCCACAAGGCCGGTGAAGGCAACCACCACTTGGTCATCGAATCTGAGTTAAATCGCGATGTCCTGCAATTCAGAGGTATGAATCGCAATGATGGTGAGCAGCTATTGGCCTTGGCCACAACTCAAATTGATCGCCAGCAAAATGGTGAACAAGTCCGTCTTACTGCCAATGCAGAAATTGAAGTTTATAAGGCGAGAGACTATAGGGCCATGATTGAACAACCGGCCCAAATGACGCTGCGTTTTGGCGTGCTGACTTTGGAGTGGCCAACGGCGCTCGTTCCACGAACAGATGAAGTTGGTCTTGGTCTAAGATTAAATACTATTCGCGGCATCGCGGTCGATCGCTATTTGGCCCCCCATGAAATTCGTTGGGTGCAGACAGAAGGCAAGACGGTGGTTGAAATTCCCCTTCGTTTAATCGTCGGGCCAGGCTATGACACAGTCAGAGGTTCCATTGGTGAATTGACCCTTGCCACAGTGCTTCGACCAAGTCGGACCGTACTAAACGCCAGAGAATTTAATCAATGGCAGCAGTTTCAAGGCCTGCGCTTAATTCTTGATTAAGAAGCTAGGGTTATTGGGCCATACTTTCATGGCCCAAGCTCTAGGTAATATTTTTCCATCCTCAAATAATCCTTGGGCCGGCATAATTCCTTTATGCCGGTCTTAAGCTCAAAATATCAAGCTCCCTGGGTATTTAAAAATCCCCACCTTCATACCATCTTTCCTGTTTTTTTCCGACGGGTTCCAAAGGTTCAATATCAAAGACAGCGTTTATCTTTACCCGATGGAGATTTCATCGATTTAGATTGGTCTTTGCCTTTACCTCATAAAAATAATCTCAATCAGACAGCGCAATCAACGGAACAAGCTAGTGGGCCTGACTTGTCTAGGACTTTAGCTGTGCTTTTACACGGTTTAGAAGGAAGTTCCAAACAGCAATATATTGTAGGCATGGCCGGCCTTTTAAATCGTCACGATATGCCCATTGTGGCGTTTAATTTTCGCTCTTGTAGTGGAGAATTAAATAAGTTGTCGCGGTTTTACCATTCAGGTGACACAGAAGATTTAAGATACTTTTTGCAAAGCTTACAAAGCGATCAACGCTTTGATCGAATCGTCTTAATTGGCCATAGTCTGGGTGCTAATGTCATTCTAAAATTTTTGGGTGAGGAAGGGGACAAAATTAAAAATTGGACATGTCCCATCGTGTCGACTGTTACTTTTTCCTGCCCAGTCGATCTCGATGCCGTCTCGCTTAAATTGGCCCAACCAGAGAATAAAATTTACATGGCCAATTTTCTCTACAGCATGAAAGGAAAACTAAAACAAAAAGAAAAAAATGGATTAGTTAAAAAATCTGATGTCGATTGGAATGTGGCCTTTAAGGCCAATAACTTTTTAGTATGGGATAATGCCGTCACGGCCCCTCTCCATGGCTTTAAGAACTCTCAAGATTATTATCAGAAGGCCAGTGCTTTAAGCTTTATTGAAAAGATTCAAATTCCAACGTTGTTAGTGAATGGTCAAGACGATCCATTTTTGGCACCAAGTTCTTTTCCCCATCAGGTGGCCATCAATCATCCCAATTTTTATTTGGAGACACCAGAACAGGGAGGCCATGTTGGTTTTGTGAACTCCAACAAGGATCCCTATTATTGGTCAGAGTGGCGGGCCATTGAATTTTTGCAGGAAATTCTTAAAACCAAATATTAAATATTCGCTGAATTTGTGCTTTTTCGTCCTCGCTAAAAGGATTGTCATCGACCGAGAGGTGGTGCAGGCGAGGGAGTTCCTTTAATTCTCTATCTAAAAATGTAAGCTTGTTTTGGCCCAAGTTTAAACGTCTTAAGTTTTTTAATGTCAGTATCCAGCGAGGGATGGTTGAAATTTTTAAGTTGGTGAGATCAATTTGCTCTAGGGTTTCTTCTGCTTGGATTTTTCCTTCAAAGCGACAGAACGCGGTAAGGAATTCTGGGGAGAAATGTCCGTAGGATAAAGTGAGCGATTTAAGGCCCTTTGGTAACATCTCTAGAAATTCTTCAGGGCCAAGAGATGGTTCGACGCTAATGTCTTTAAATACAAATTGGGTTAAGGCCGGCATGGACTTAATAATTTGTTTTGCTCCCTGCCAACTAAAAAAGTGGCAGTGACTGAGGGTTAACTTTTTTAAACCTAAAAAATGTTGGCCAGGGCCGGCCTTCTCCAATTCAATCTGATCCAAGGCGATTGGGCCATGGATACTTAGTTCAACCACTGGAGTTCCGCCAGTCTCAAGAATTAAAGGGGACTGGAGGTTTTGCCTGTGGGAAGTGCCTTTATTTTCTGGATCCAGATTGGATTTTATTTGGAGATGACCATTTTTAACTCGCGCCTTGAGTTCAAATGATGCTTGTCCGTTTTTTGGTTTTTTTGCCGCCAATTGAGAGGGTCCTGGTTATGCCTATGATTTATATCATTATAATAGGCCTAGGCACCAAGGGCCAGCTAGTTAGGTGTCTTTTGGCCCCTCGTTTTGCCCCATTATTTTGGCATTGGGCCGCTCATTTTGGGTGTCTATAAACGGCCCAAATATGGCGGATTTTAAAAATTCCTTTCTAAACCCTCGTTGCAAGCTATTGGTTTTCCAACATCATTTTTAAAACGCGCTATAATAATAGAAATTACTTAGACTTTACCGGGGATAATTCTATGAAAAATAGGTTAGAGAATTTTCACATTGTGATTATTTTTTTCTACCTCATTGGCCTCATCTATGGTGGTTTGATTCATCAGGAGGCCTTTGCCGCGGGGGTAAATTATCAGTATGTTGAACCGAAGGCCGGTTTTCTTCCTCCTGATCCGCCTTTTAGTATAGATCCTGAATATTCAGGTAAAACTCTGGGGGAAAAATGTAATCCTATTCACCCCAGCAAAAAATGTAATGCCAGTCTAGAGTGTCTGGAAGAAAGAGTTGTTTTAAATGGAACGAACCAGGCCATAGAGAAGTGGGATGACGGACAAAAAAACTGCCACTTTTTGCGCGAATGTCAGTCAGGGGATCATTCTCCTAAGCAAAAATGTCTGAGCGATTGCAATCCAGATAATGAAAATTGTAATGCTAAATGCGGCAATAAAATTGGACTTTGCACCTATAAGGCGCCATGTCTGTTTAGTTATTTTATACCTCGCCCGGAAAATCAACCATCCGTTATGGGTTGTGTTGACCACCAAGAGTGTGCTTCTGGTTACTGTTTCCCTATTGAAAATGTCCCTGCCAATTTAAAGGCACAGGCCGGTGGGAATCCAAAAATATGTATCCCATTTTCGAAGTGTGCAAAGCCTTGCAAGGCCATAGGCGAAACCGCTGCTGCAGGTGATGTCTGCTGTATGGGTCTAGAAAAGAAATCAGATGGTAAGTGTTTTATTGTGGGCGAAGAAGCACCTGCTCTACCAGACTCGCTGGGTTTTGAAGTTGCCCAAGGTTGCCAGGCCTCAATGTTTGAATTGATAGACGGGGAAAAAGTTGGCAATCCAACTCCGCCAGTGGAGAGTGAGGGAGATTTAATTCCTTTTGATTACACTTTGGTGGCGCGAAAGTTTTGGAGCTTCGAGCGAGATATATTGGCCTTGGAGTGGTTATGGAAAATGGCCGATAGTGATGGGGTGAATGACTATTTTGGAATTCATGGGAAGGCGCAAGAAGTTGGAAGAAAATTGGCCGAATTAAGGACCGCGGCCGATAACCAGTATTCCAAGGAACTGATCAAACTTAAAGAAATTGAAAAAGAGCGGTTAGCAAAAACTCCAGATAAGAGTTTGGGTGTTTCGGAGCAAATCATAAAAATGGCCAATTCTTCAGCAGGTGTCGAGTTTTATCGACTCATGGCCGATGAACATTTAAGCATGGCCAAGATTTCAGAAATTAAAATGAATATGTACTTGGATATTACTGAGCCACTGGCCTTATTATTGGCAAAGATAAAAGAGCCGCAAAGCATGGATCCCAGAAAATATGATTATAACAAATATGGTGATCACGACGGCATTATTTATTGTAAGGCCTGGTTGCCTCACTGCTGGTTTTCAAAAAATATCTGTGGGACTTATTTTCAAAAAAATAAAGTTTGCGTGAAGGAATTATGGCACTCTGAAGGAGTGGCCTCAGGGGGAAGGGATAAACTACTCGACCCCATTTATCCTAAATCAATTTTAAACGCCAGTGGGTTTAATGGAAGCTCTGATTGGCAAAAATTCACAAAGTTAATGAAGCGCTACCAAGAAAAAGTTACTGACAATGTTATGCGAGGGCTACAAGCAACTTTTAATGTGGCCTATGCGGGCGATCCTAATAAAGATACCGAGGACGCTGCGGGTATTTGGACGGCTGTCGCTGTCGCCACTTTCCCCTATGGTGCTGCAGTGGCAGCGGTGGTCGGTGTCTTTGATATTTTCACCAGCTTAAATTACGAAATTCCGGTTAAGCGCAGTGACTTTAAAAATAATCGCAGTTTATTAGTGTCCCGCATCCGCACCCATTTTGGTGCTTATGCTGATCAGATATTAGCTTCTTCTGATTCCAATGTGCAGCAGTTTAATAATGAGAAACAAGTTCACAACATTAATTCTTATGTCAATAAACATGAATTAAGCGTGAGACTTTTAATCCCATTGCTGGGGGAAGAGAAGAAGGCCATGCGCAAAACGATCATGGAGATGACGGATCAAAGTTTGCGTTCCATGGCCCTAGATTTATTGTCTGAATCTGCCGCCAATCAAATTTCGCGCTATAGTGGTTCTACTAATAAAGAATATCTAACTGATGGTGCAGGTATTATTGAAAATGATATTCAGGTGAAGTTGCAGTATCTGGCCATGTACCACGCTATTGCTCGGCCGATGCATCAACAAGTGGCCACTTGTCTTCAGGCGTTTGCAACAAAACTTGAAGAACGCATGCAAGGTGGCGTACATGTATCTGACGCCAAGCCAAGTATCCAAGCACCAGTTGGAAATTCCGTGCCTAATTCGATGGTCGGCGCGGGTGGGACAGGCCCAGGTGGTTGTACGGGAAGCGGTTGTCAAGGAAGTGGGCAGGCCATCAATTTTGGTTCCCACCAATTTGGCAATATTGGAGATCTTGGTGGTATTGGTATGACTGGCTTTGGAGGAAATTCTGGATCATCCGGGACTGGTGGAAAGAATTCCAATTTTGCCAGCGGAATTTTGGGTGAAGGTGACATTGGTTCACAAAAATTACATGCCATTCGAAATAAGCGTATCAATGCACGGGCCGCCATTTTAGGAAGAAATAAAGGCAAAGGAAAATCAGGTTCTTCTAGTTCAGATTTGTTGCGCCAAAATGAAGGGACCCATGGTGCTTCTAAGTTGGCATCGCTGATGATGAAATACGGCCAAGGCAATGCTCTTTTGGCTTCGCTGTCCAAGCAATCGGCTTCCGATTCCGCTGATGGAAATGGCCAAAGTGGTGCAACAAATAACGACAAAAACAATGATGATGCCGAAAGGTTGGCGCGATTAAAAGCGTCATGGGGGCAAGGAGCTGGAGAGGGTGGCCAGCAAGGAAATTCTTCTTCTATGAAACTTTTTGGTAGTGACAGCGCTGGTGGACAAGGGAGTTGGAATCAAGCTGGAGGAAGTTCAAATTCGTCAAGGATGAAGGATGAAGAAATTGATGCTTTAATGAAAGAAAGTAAAAAACATGAAAAGGTTGATCCGGAGACGGATACACTTTTTAGGCAAATATCCCGCGCCTATATGAAATATGGTGTCCCAAAATTATTAAAGAAAAAAACTGCACCTTAAACTGGGCCGGGAATTCCGAGAAAATAGAGAATGGTCGTCATGGGGCCGTGGCTCATATGGTAGCTGGCCCTTTCTTTAACTACTTCTTTGGCGTGGAAGGCGATGCCTAAACCTGCAGTGGCCAGCATGGGTAAATCATTGGCACCATCACCGATGGCCACAACTTGCTCCAAATTTATATCCATTTGCTGTGCTAAAAGTTTTAAAATAAGGGCCTTTTGGTTGGCATTGATAATATTGCCTTGAATTTGGCCCGTGAGTTTGCCATCTTTGAATTCTAATTCATTGGCAAAGGCGTAATCTAGGCCTAAGCGTTCTTTTAATGCTTGGGCAAAAAAATTAAATCCACCTGAAATGAGGGCGGTTTTGTAACCTAGAGATTTAACTGTTTTAATAAATTCGGGCACACCGTGGGTCAGTGGTAGGCGTTCTAAAATTTCTTTCAGCTTTTCTTCTTTCATACCTTTTAAGAGCGCCACTCGCTCCTTTAAGGCCTCATCAAAATTATATTTTCCGCTCATGGCCGCTTCGGTGATGGCCTTGATTTTGTCGCCCACACCGTGTTCCGCGCCCATTTCATCAATGACCTCGGCTTGAATAAGAGTACTGTCCATATCAAAAACGATCAGGCGCTTGCTGCGACGAAAAACATTGTCCTTCAAAAACGCCAAGTCAGTGGTATGATCGTTACTAATTCGAAGCAACTCTTTTTTTACTAGATTAAGATCGACTTCGGGCGAAACGGTGGTGGTTAATTCTAAACTTTTAAACGACGGTGGAGCAGCGTTATCAATGCGTTGAATATTGATCCCAAAATTGGCCAAGGAGGAGGCGACGTCCTTAATGAATTCAGAGGTCAGGTGATCCTGGGAGACACAGTGAAGAATAAATCGCTCTGGCGGTGTACTTTCTTTGGAAAATAAATCTGGTGTGTCCACGACATTAAAATCTAAGTGCAGACCCATTTTTTTTGCCGCAAAAAGTAGGTCTTTGATGACGGGAAATTCTTCGGTGGAGTCGTGCAGTTCTAACAAAAATGACAGCGAAAGAAGACCGTGGGTGACAGATTGGCCCATATCAACAACGGCGCAACCAGAGCGCGCGATAATAGTCATAAGGTTTGAGGTAATACCTGGTCGGTCAGGCCCAGAGACAGTGACTAGAATATACTGTAGTTCATTGCTTCTCTCGTTGCTTCTTTCATGGCCAGACAGGTGTTTTTCTTTGTGGGTGGTGGGATTTTTTTTTGAATTGGGCATAGAAAGATTTCCTATTTGAAAGTTGCACCAGTTAGGTCGCTAAGCTTTTTTTTGTTTAAGTTTTTTCTTTTCTTGAAATACAACTTTTAATTTTTTAAAAAGTGTAAGTGAATATTCCAACGCCGAATATAGTGAAAAAACTGAAGCTGCATAAATGAAAATAATTCCGGCTTCAGGAATGGGAATGCCAAAAGGTTTTTCATTGGCCATAAGCAGGGGAATCCCGACCATTTGAAAAGTTGTTTTCCATTTCCCCATTTGGCCAACTGGTATGGAAAGACCTTTCTCATTGGCAAGCAAGCGAAGGGAAGTAATATAAAATTCCCGTATCACAAGAATGATGACTAAAAGAACGGGGATACGACCTAGGGCCTCGAGCATGAGGAGGGAAGAAACCACCAGAAATTTATCGGCGATAGGATCGAGAAAGGAGCCAAACATGGTTACAATATTGCGCTTCCTCGCAATATAGCCATCAAAAAAATCCGTAATCCCGGCCACGGCAAAGGACCAAGCTGCAATCCAACCACACCATGAATTGACTTCGGGGCTTTGGCCCAAATCGAGAAGGCCAATGTATAGAGTTCCAATAACCAACGGCACCAAGAAAATGCGAAACATAGTCAAGCGGTTTGGTAGGTTATCAATTTCCCACTCTGGATGATGATTTTTGCTGGAAAAAATTGAGGCCACAACGATCCCTTGGTAATCTGCACAATAGGCATGTTTAGTCGTTGGAAAATATGTTGCACATTGTATTCCTGAATGAAACGTTTCGCCTAGCATCTTTCCTGTTTTTAAAGTTAAAAAAGGCAATTTTGGCCAAAAAATTTTGGCCGGGACGGCAGGGCAAACCTGGCCTAAAATAAAAGTTAAATTTTAACTAGCTGAAGGGGTTTATTGTGTCAGCCACGTCTAATGATTTGCGCCGCGGAAGAGAACGATTCGGTCTTATAAAAAATGAACAAAAACTAGTGGAGAAGCGGGTGTTCCCACGCTTTCCATTTGGCCTCATGACCTTCCGCGTGTCTGAGGGAAAAACGCCCCAACAAGATGGTCACGTTAAAGTATTTGAAGTGCGAGATATATCATTTTCTGGCATGCATCTGGCCTTAAAAGATGGAGGCCATACGTTTATTCAGGGCGCTTCTATTGGTGGCCAATTATTGTGGAAAGGAACAAAAATCCTTCTCGATGGGCAGGTTGCCTGGTGCAAGGGCCAAGAGCTAGGCATCGCCTTTAAAGCTAATGCGCAAAAAGAGTTAGGCAATCTTTTGTCGCTAAAACATTTGGCCCAGGATTTTCGGCCACTCCATCTCAATCCTTTTGAAAGTGAATTGCCGGCCAATTTGAAAATATGGCTTAAATCCGATGGTCCTGCTGAGTTATTTGTATGGCAACATGGCGATGGGGAGCTTTCGCGTTTCCAATTTTTACTTTTTGATCATTTCATTGAATGGGAAGATGGTCGCGGTCTTAAAACAGGACACCTGCTATCCATTAAAGATATCGATACGCCGCTTAATTTTGAAGATGAAATCGAGGTTGAAATAGACGAAGATATCGCCAAAGATAAAATTCGCTCGGTGTTAGAACTACTCAATCACGTTACCTTGGATCTTCTGCCGGAAAGAGTGGCCAATTTCATTCGTTTGAAACTTACCTAAGAAATGAAACTTCTTGGCCAAACCTTTTCAAGCAGCATTTCCTCTGGCACACTTTCTGTGAATAAAAAATTCTCCTACGTTGGCTTTTTAAAATAAGGATGAAGGCATGAATCGCAATTTGTCGTTAGAGTTTGTACGCGTGACTGAAATGGCCGCAGTAGCATCGGCCAGGCATATGGGGCGCGGTGATGAAAAGGCCGCTGACCAGGCTGCTGTCGACGCTATGAGGGCCATGTTGGAATCAGTGGAATGTGAAGGTACTGTCGTTATCGGTGAAGGGGAGCGAGATGAGGCCCCCATGCTTTATATAGGAGAAAAGGTTGGAACGGGTCACGGCCCGAAGCTTGATATCGCGCTCGATCCTCTGGAGGGAACCGCGGTGTGTGCCAATGGTGGCCACAATTCGATTAGCGTTATGGCCATTGCCGAATCGGGCCATTTTCTTAATGCACCTGATACTTACATGCAAAAAATTGCCACTGGACCTGAAGGTCGTGGCGTCATTGATATTTTAGAAACCCCAACAGAAAATTTACGCCGCTTGGCCCAGGTTAAAAAATGTCGCGTGCAAGATCTCACGGCCATTATCTTAAATCGTCCGCGCCACAAAGAATTAATTGAAGAAGTAAGAAAGGCCGGCGCGCGAATTCAATTGATCGGTGATGGGGATGTGGCCGCGGCCATCGCCACTTGTATGGATGAGACAGGGGTCGATATTTTATTTGGCGTGGGTGGAGCGCCTGAAGGCGTTATCGCTGCTGCGGCCTTGCGCTGTATGGGCGGTGAATTTCAAGGAATTCTACGCCCGCGCAATCAAGAAGAAATTGATCGCGCGAAACGCATGGGCATTGGCGACATTAACAAAGTTTGGTCCATTGATGAATTGGCCAGTGGCGATGTTATGTTTTGTGCCACCGGTGTTACGACGGGTGAATTTTTGAAAGGCGTGCGTTTTTATTCTTGGGGAGCAACGACTCACTCGATGGTTATGCGCAGTAAAACCGGCACCATCCGGCGCATTCAAGCGGAACATCATTTTGATAAAAAACCACAATTGTATTAATTAAAAAAATCATGTCACCAAGGTAGGAGACAAATTGTATGAGCGAAAAAAAATCAAACGAAAAGGAATCAGCATTTGGTGATGTCATTAAAAAAGTTGTGTCGATTGGAGTCGGCGCTGCTTTTATGACTGAGGATGCTGTTCGAAACATTTTAAGTGACCTGCCACTTCCCAAAGATATTCTTTCTGGCCTAGTCCAAAATGCGAAAACGGCGAAGGAAGATTTTGCGGCAGAGATTCGAGAGGAAGTAAGAGGACACTTGGCCAAAATAGATCACGCTAAATTATTTGGCGAAATTGTAAAAAATTACGATTTTGAAATTAATGCCACCGTGCGAGTGAAAAAGAAAAAAAATGACGGAAAAAATGACGGAGATGAGTCCAACGCTTGAGACTCTAAAGTCTCACTGGGATAAAACAATTCCCGCCCTTAGGCAAGAATTGGGGAAGGCCATTTTTGTAGCGGTCACCAAGTATAGTGAAAGTGAAGTATTGAATGCCGCCTACGCGTGGGGGATGCGCGATTTTGGTGAAAATCGCGTGCAAGATCTGCTCTTGAAGGGCCGTGCTCTCCAGCATTGTTCTGAAGTTCGCTGGCATTTCATTGGCCATTTACAAAAGAATAAAGTTCGCGACCTAATCAAAATTCCTGGCCTTTATGCCATTCACTCTGTGGATTCCCTGGCCCTTTTAGAAAAAATTATACTGGAATTATCGAAGCGTCCCCCAGGCCAGGGCCCCTTGCAACTTTACTTTGAAATAAATACCTCGGGCGAAGCGGAAAAAGGGGGAGTGGGTCACCTGCAAGCAGTGAAAGAGATGGCCATGCATTTTTTGAAAAAAGTCGATCCTGCCCAAGCCCAATGGGCAGGCCTCATGACGATGGCCACCCATCGCACCAATGATAAGATGGGTGAGGCCAAACGCTGTTTTCAGCAACTGAAATCCATGGCCCAGGAGTTGGATGTCTGGGCCAGTCAAATAAATGCAGTTGGTGGTTTAGGTTTGGCCATGGCGAGACCACTCGGTCTGTCGATGGGGATGAGTGACGATTATCCTTTGGCCATTAGAGAAGGAAGTACCGTCGTTCGCATTGGCAGTAAAATATTTCGTCCTTAAGTCTTGGCCTTCCATCTTTGTAATTTTCTTTAAAATTGTCTTCTTCATTGTCTTCGAAAACAATTTTCGATTCGACAAGTCTTAGGGACAAAACAAGCGCGAGCTTTCCAGCATTGTTTTACTTCTGAACAATATTTTGTTTGCCAACAGCTTTTCGGAATTTGGCAAGACTTCGCCACTCGGCAAGAGCTCACTCCACTAAATCCTTTTTTGGCACATTCAATCACGTTAGTGATTAAGGTCGTACCGCAACGACTAGCACTGGTAACCCATTGGGTTCCACAAGTTTGTGCATTGGTGACTAACTCTTGTCCGCAGGCCACGGCCACTTGGCCACAAGTAAAGGAATCCCGGCCGCAAATGAAACCATCAACTAAGCTGCTTACGCCACATAGTGAAGCATCTCGAACGATTGTTCGCGTGCATAGTAAATTTGAACTGAGGCCAGATCCAAGATTATTGGGGTCACATTGATCACTGGGGAGGCCATCGCTGGCAAAGGCCTGGTGCCAAAAGGAAAAATTTTGTGAATAAGCGCCTTGATAGGGATCGCGAAAATTTCCCTCGCGATCTAAGATATCAAAATGCAGATGGGGTGCTGTTGAATGTCCGCTCGAGCCTACTAGTCCGATCACTTGGCCACATTTGACCGAATCGCCCACTTCAACTTGGATGCTCCATTTTTTTAAATGCAGATATCGAGTTTGCACTCCATTGGCATGTTCAATCACAACTTTATTGGCCTCCACGTCGTGTCCGTGGCAAGTTACGTCTAGTGTCGTGAGGTCCAATTTGCAGCGATCGTATTTTCCATCGACTACCTCGACCACTCGTCCCGCAGCGGCGGCCACCACTCGCGCACTTCCTTGATCCATGGCCAGTTGACCACCAAGGAGCATGTAGTCGGTACCTTCATGTTTATCGTAACAAAATGGGAAGCGCGTACCATCGTGGGCCAGACAATTTGTCTTATCTCCGCGATCGATTAAATCATGGTCCATGCCTGTGATCAGGAGATTGCTGATTTTGGAGCGGTCGCTGGCATGAATGGGGAAGCGAAATTTTATCTCTTGGAGGTAATCATCATTGGCCTGGAGTTGGCCCATCGAGATTATCTGCAAAATAAAAATTAAGCAGGCAGGAAAAAAATTTTGAATTCGGTGAAGGTGGTTTTTTGACATAAAAGTGTTCCTTGGTTTTTTTGTTCATGGGAGCTACTTTTATTAGAAGCAGAATCGGGGCCAAAAGCGCCTAAGTCGCTTCTGCTAGTTATGGCGCTGGAAGCTTTGTGGCACTATCTATGCCGCATCAAGGGCCGTTAAAAGGCCAGTAAAGGCCCCTGGCAGGGGATTGAGGGGTTAGGGGATGGCGTCTACTTTAAAGTAAAATCAAATAGTTATGTAGGTCCTGTAATTTGGGTACCTTATTGGGCCCACAATTTTTGGATGGCCAGCAGCTGAATTGGCGATGGCCACAACTCTTGACGCACCACTCTGTTTGTGGAATAACGCGGCCTATTATAAAGGTTCTTTTTTGAAAGAAGGTTTTATGGCCCCTACTCGTAGAGTTCCAGAGTTAAGTCTGCTTGCTTACTTAAAAGGAAATAAAACGGATCAGGTGAAATTTGTCGATGATTTGTTTAGTGGCCTTAAAGAATATGGATTCATTATATTAAAAGAGCATCCCGTTGCTCAGGAAAAAGTTGATCGCGCTTACGAATACATGAATCAATTTTTTCAGCTTCCAGTGGCCACCAAATTAAAATATGCCGGTGCGGAATTAAAAAAGCAGCGTGGCTATATTCCTTTTGGATTAGAGCACGCCAAAGATAATCCAAACCCAGATTTAAAAGAATTTTGGCACACGGGGCGTGATATCACGGCCAGTGATTCTTTAAATGCTTATTATCCCCAAAACGTTTGGCCGGAAGAAATTCCTCAGTTTAAACAAGTGCAATTAGAATTATATCAAGCGATGGATGCCACCTCGAAGGCCTTGTTGGAGGCCATTGGTATAGCACTCGATGTGCCTCGGGATTATTTTCTTAATATGAATCGCCAAGGCAATTCTATTTTGCGCTCCATTTATTATCCAGCAACGAAAGGTCTAGATACAAAAAATTCTGTGCGCGCGGCGGCCCATGGCGATATTAATCTAATTACGCTTTTGGTGGGCGCTACTGACTCTGGCCTACAATTGCTCGATCGCGATGGCAGTTGGTTGGATGTTAATTCTAAACCAGGTGAAATCGTGGTTGATACCGGTGATATGATGTCGCGAATCACCAACGATATTCTGCCTACAACAGTTCACCGCGTGATCAATCCTGGAAATGACAGAAACGCTCGCTTTTCGATGCCATTTTTTGTTCACCCTGAGCCTGAGGCCGTGCTGAACTGTGTTCCTTCATGCGTTGGCAAAGGTGCCAAATATCCTCCAATCAGCAGCCATGATTTTTTATTACAGCGCCTGCGTGCTATTGGTCTCTACTAACTCAACTCACTCATTCATCTCAAATCCCCCGGCATTCCGGCCCACAGGCCCACGGAACGGAACTGTTTTCCGGCCTACAGACTGCTAGAAATTTCCACCAAGTCCAATCCAGCTCTGCATTTGAAGAAAAATGTTTTTATGCAACTTCAAGTTTTGCAATTTCTTTGAAGCTAATACCGTTGGCCCTTGATTCTTCCTCAAACCAAATGAGTGCAAAATGCTTGTGATTGGCCTTTATTTTCTTTGCGATATAGAGTGTTTTTTCTAGTGAAAGCTTTTTCCGGCCAGTTTCAACATTGGATATATAACCAACTGTGACGTTGATTATATTGGCGAGCTCAGCTTGAGATAAACCCAAACGATTGCGATGATTACGTATCATCATTCCTACAGTTAAAGGACCAACTTCTTTTATTAAAAAATCTTTTGCTTTACTCAAAATTAACCCCAAGTCATTAAACTAATATTTGTGATTATCAACTCTAACCACCGTAACAAGAATAAGTTCATCTCTTTTTTCTGTATAATAAAGCCGCCAAGATCGATTTAAGCGAATACTTCTGGTTCCTTTTAATTTACCAATGAGTGGCTCATCGTGAAGGCCTTTTCCTCCAAGTCTTCTAGTTTCCAATAGACCAAATTTTTCAACGCTATCAATCCATTCCAAAATTGCTTCTTTTATCTCTTTTGGTGCACTTTTAATTTGTTTAGCAGCATTTTTTGTTAAATGAACTTCTGCTTTCATCTTTGCCTTATGAATATATACCAAAAAGGTATAATTGTCAACGTCGGGTTTTATCCATAATCATCCACAATGATGAATGAAATATTATTTGGGGCCTGCATCCAGTGGGGCAGTATTCCTGGGGAAATAAATTTTTGAAGTAAGTGTAGTCCCCCGGTATTCCGGCCCACAGGCCCACGGAACGGAACGGTAGCTTATAACGCTGCCGCCAGTTTATATGTAAAAGCACAAACCTTATCTGCTAAGTCATAACTTTTTGTTTCAGCAAGGCCCGCTAATTTCAAAATGGCCTTGGATTCTTTGGCCGATGCAAAAGCGTAATTATAAAAACGCCGCTTATCTTGCAAAGTTCTGCGAGCATTGCCTTCCACTAGATTGAGTACGACAGAGGAACTGGCGCGCTCCAGCTGATTTTGCAAGTATCCTTTCAATTTCAAATTTACAACTTCTTGATATAACAACTCTGCAACTTCGAGGCAGCGAAAATTTGTCGCTAATTTTTTCTCTAGTAAATTTTTTGTTGTTTGCATAAGGCCTCCTTAAAATTTTTTCTTTCACAAAGTAGGAAGAAAAAATTTTATGCGAGGCCGACGTCCTCGCTGCAACAATCCGAGACCACAATTTTTTACTCGCGCGCCCACGAAGCATAGCAGCACCGACACGGTTCCGTTTGGCCAGTATTCCTGTGGGCCTGTATCCCTGGGGAAATAAATTTTTGAAGTAAGTGTAGTCCCCCGGCATACAGGCATTCCGGCCGACAGGCACACTTGAAAGGTCCTTTTGGCAATGACATTGTCCTCAAAAGGGGCGGCTTGATTTGCGCTCCCATAAAGTCGTAGGTAAATTTTCTCCCATCTTTACTTTGTGTCTAAAATGCACGACAATATAGACATATGTTTAAGAGATTATTTAATATACCAAAGTCACATAGTTTTTTTCTATTTGGGGCCAGAGGAACGGGTAAATCAACCCTTATTCATCAAAGCTTTGACAAAAACTTCCAGCAGGGGGAAGTACTTTTTTTAGATTTACTTGATCCGGCCATTGAAAAGCAGCTCTCTCTTCACCCTGAAAGATTGATTGAAATGGTGAATGCAAGAAAAGTCCCTCCCAAATGGGTTATTATAGATGAAGTTCAAAAAATTCCCAAAATTTTAGATGTTGTTCACAAATTGATATTTGAAAAAAAGATAAAATTTGCCCTAACAGGATCATCGGCCAGAAAGTTAAAGCGAGATTCTGCTAATCTTTTAGCTGGCCGTGCCTATAGCTTTTATTTTTATCCTCTCAGTTTTCTAGAATTGAAAGATAAGTTTATCTTAGATCAATATTTATCCTATGGTGGGTTACCGGAAATATTTCAACTTGAAACTGAGCAAGATAAGAAGAGATTTCTTCTAAGCTATGTGCAAACTTACATAAAAGAGGAAGTTATAGTTGAACAATTGATCAGAAATATCGACCCTTTTCGCGCTTTTTTAGAAGTTGCGGCCCAATCAAATACAGAAATAATTAATTATTCTACCATTGCTAAAGAAGCAGGAATCAATTCCAAAAGTGTAGAACGATACTTCGCTATTTTGTCAGATACTTTACTGGGCCATTTTCTGGAGCCCTATTCTAAATCTGTTCGGGCAAGGCAAAAACAGTCGCCAAAATTTTATTTTTTTGATTGTGGAGTTACACGCGCCTTGAATAATGAGATTAACCAGTCTCTTTTGTCGCAAACATTTTCTTATGGGAAGCTATTTGAACAACTTATTATTACAGAATTTTTTAAACTCAATCATTATCTAGAAAAAAACTGGAAATTTTCTTATCTTCGCACCGGTGCGGGAGTCGAACTTGACCTCATCATTGAAAAAGGCAGCAAAAAGATTGTTCTGGTTGAAATTAAATCGACTAATCAATCAAATGAAGACCATCTTCGCGCACTGACTTCTCTGGGTCAAGAATTTCCAAAGTCAGAAAAATACCTCTTATGCAATGAGGTGCATCCTAGAAAAGTGAAGGATATTAAAATCATGAACTGGAAAGATGGTATAAAAGAAATTTTTGATTTAAGTGAATAAATCAATTTAAGGCCCTTTTCATTATTTCGTGATTGAACAGAGTTACAAATTTATTAGAAAACTGTGGACCGTTAAAAAATGGTCTGGTTGCTTCATCAGACCGACAGGATGCGGGGCCAACGTAATTTCAACGAGAGAATGGATTCATCGTATCATCAAGAACGTTACGCCACATAGGCGAGATGAGCGCGCTACGATAGAACTACTGCCAAAGTTTTAGATCAATAAACGAGTTTACGTTGAGGTCGCCCGTATGGAAGTTCGCTTTTGACATTTGCAATACAAGTAAATCCGCTTTATTACGCTCCCTTTTTCAGTTCATCAATTTTTTTAGATATTTTTTCTAGTCTTTGCAACAACCCTTCATCATCTCTATCAATTAATTGCCCAGTGGCCATCTTATAGAGGACACTATTGATTAATGTTTGATAAGGGATGCCTTGTTTTTCGGCCAATGATTGAAAATAGCTCAAGACATCAACTTGAAGCCTGAGATTAATACGTGCTTCTTTGGAAGCAAGTGCCATGGCCTTTAAATCAAGGTTGGAACTTATTTTTTTAAATTTACCCTTGGCAAAATCATCGGCCAATTTCTTTTCTTCTTTTGTTAATTTTTTCATTTACGACTCCTTCAAATACTTTTTGAATCGACGATCTGGGATAATGGTTTTCAAAAACAATTCAGACTCATTTTCTATAAATGGCACGATACATGGATAATCATTGATTTTAACTAATAGGACACGCTGTTCAGGATGGTTTTTACTGCTGTTCTCATAAATGCCATAAAAATTGCCCTTTAGGATGGCATCAACAACATCCTCGAACGAAAGATTTCGTTCTTTTTTAGCTTTTTATTCTTTGTTTCATCCCATCTAAATTTTTTCATAACATGTGTACAATGTACATCATGCATCAAGGAAAGTCAAGACACCAATTGGACGGGATATTGGTCATTTGCCCCAAAGGAATAATTTACTTGGCCTTTTTTAAAGGCAGCAAAACAAAGTATAAATTTACTACAAGTAGCTTTTCTATACACTATCATTTCCATGTTTGATATTAAATGGTGCGGACCGTAAACCAAAGCAGCTCTTTCTCAAGAATGAGAGTCGACAAGCGTGGGGGCCATCGGATTCAATGGAATGAGACGTATACTTAACCACCACTTGAGTTGTGACGGCCAAACGGAGTCGCAGGATTGCGACGAGCGACGTGTCCGCAAGGACTTGACGACCAGAACGGGAGTCAATGAACA